>Ga0315273_10002380_pt1 | contig 22194 bp, 21 predicted proteins | sample YL17G02_0_MG_FD_205753 | JGI IMG/M metagenome (GOLD analysis project Ga0315273, IMG submission 205753) | Sediment microbial communities from Yellowstone Lake, YNP, Wyoming, USA - YL17G02_0 | ecosystem: Environmental > Aquatic > Freshwater > Lake > Sediment | place: USA: Wyoming | collected...
GGCGTTCTCGACGGCTGCCTCGGCGATCCTCTGGGCTGCCTCGCCGACTGCGCGCCTCATCTCCTCGGCAGCCTCCTCGCTGATCTTGAGGTCGCCCTGTTTCTTTATGAGCCTCCGCATCGGTGCTAGGGTGAACTCTTCCGCCAGCTTCTGCACCCGGTGGTTATGCGGGGAGGCGGGTTATTGTGTCTTTCCCGGGCGGGGGGCTGAAAGGTATTTAGACGGCGAAGGGGAAGGGGGGTTGAGGCATAGATATGGCCGATGTGAAGGTTGATCTTGACAAGTGTATCGGGGCGGGTGTCTGCGCCGAGGTCTGTCCCATGAATGTCTACGACATGGTGGACGTTAAGGGGAAGAAGAAGGCTCAGCCGACGCGGGCGGAGGACTGCATAATGTGCATGGCTTGCGTCAACGGGTGCCCGGCGGGCGCCATCACCGTCGAGTAGCCCCCTACTCGGGCTGATACGGTTATTACCCTAGTCCCCGTCTTATTCCTCGGAATGCTAAACATCCTCTTCGTCGAGGCCGCGGTTGAGCTTGTGCCTAGGAAGATCAGTCGTCACCCAGCCGTCACGCGGAACGCGAAGAGGGAGGGGAAGAACCCAGAGGGCGTCCTCCTCGACAGGAGTCTACACCATCACGCCATGTTGAGTCTGCCGGAGGCGGAGAAGAGGGGAAGGCCGGACATACTCCACTTCTGCCTGCTTGAGGCGTTGGGGTCGCCGCTTAACATGGCGGGGAGGCTCAAGCCCATGGCGCACACGGTTAACGGCGAATTCATCGACTTCTCGCCCGAGCTCAAGCTGCCCAGGGACTGTTACAGGTTCAGGAGCCTTATGGAGCAGCTGTTCGCGGAGAAGCGTGTGCCGCCGGGGGAGGAGAAGCCGCTGATGACGCTGACGAGGAAGGCGCTGCGGGAGGTTAAGGATCTGGTTCACCCGAGCAGGACTGTGGCGTTGACGAGCCACGGGGAGCCGAGGAAACTGGATGAGCTGTGCAAGCAGCTCGCTGGTGAGGAGAACCCCCTGGTCTTCCTCGGGGCCTACCCGCACGGCGCGATGAGGGGGGAGACCCTCGCCGAGACTGATGAGGCCGTGAGCATCCACCCCGAGGCGCTGGAGGCGTGGGTGGTGACGTCCCGGCTGGTCTACGAGTACGAGAAGGCGTGTGGCTTAGAGTAGACGGGCCGCGAACTCGTTTAGGCTGTGTACTACGTCCTCCCCGGTAAGCGTCCCCGTCCTGTCGAGGTGATAGGCTTTGACGCCTAGCTTCTTGGGGGCGATGTAGTCGAACTCCTCGTGGTCACCGACGTGTGCGAGTTCTGTGGGGGCTATTCCGAGTTCGTCGCAGACGCGTTGGTAGAAGTCGGGGGCCTTCTTGACGGCTTGGAAGTCGGTTGGGGCGGAGAATATCTTGCTGAAGGGGTAGTCTATGCATTCTAGCTGTATCTTGAGGAACTCCCGGATGGTGTTTGAGGAGACGATGAGGGAGTAGCGTTTTCCGAGGCGCGTGAGGGCGGTTTGGACATCTGGGTAGACGTTGCATTCGCTCTTGCGTCGCTTTGGGAGGTCTCGCCAGTAGTGAGGGAGCCCGAGGCGTCTCCACCAGTAGCCCATGTCGTACCACTCGGGTTTGCCTTCTCCGACTTCGGCGTACTCGGCTAGGACGCGTTTGCGTGCTTCTTCTAGGGGGAGCCCGTGCGCCTCGGCGTAGAGTGCGGGGATGTCTCCCTCCCAGATCTGTTTGCTGTAGGCGTGGTCTACGAGGGTGCCCTCCATGTCGAAGCTGACTACCCGGATCGGCATACGGTTATTGGGTGCGCCCCCACTATTTCTTGGCTACGCCACGCGAATGAACAGGTTCTCACTCTAGTGGCGAAAGCCGCTTGTCGATCTTCTCTACCGAAGAAGTAGGCGCTACTTTGCTGGTTTGCTTCCTATGTCCTGCGCGAACCTGAGGAGATACCCGTCGGGGTCTTGGACGAGGAATTCGTTAAGCCCGTAGAGGGTGTCTCCTCCCCTGTACCAGCTCTCGGTTAAGGGGTGGAAGAGCGGGATTCCGTTTGCGCGTAGTGATTCGATGAGGGTGTTCACGTTCTCCACGGTGAACTGGAAGTTGATGCCCCGACCATAGGGGGGTTCTAGTTCGCCCGTCGCCCAGTGTCCGTTCGTCTCCTCGATCATTATCTGCGCGTCTTGAAGGGAGAGATAGATGAACTTGTTCGCGGGGCGCTCGTACTCCACTTTGAACCCGAGGATGTCGACGTAGAAGGCTCGGCTACGTGGGAGGTTTGAGACGCTTAGTTCGGGTACTAGTTGGTTGAATTGCATGTGGGGGGATATTGTCTGCCGGTGTCTAAAGGTTGCTGGGCGCGTTTCTCTGTTCTCCGGGTTTAGGTTTATGGGTTGTGCCTTCTCGGGGCGGCTTGACTCGCAACCGTTAAAATCGGTTGAGCACCTCAGTATATTGAGTTCTTATGGCGAAGATGATCATCACTGCGGCGTTGACGGGTGGGGAGCCGGTGCACAAGGGTATGACGCCCTATGTGCCTAGTTCCCCTGAGGAGATCGCGGAGGAGACGTTCAGGTGCTGGGAGGCGGGTGCCTCGATTGTGCATCTGCACGCGAAGGACCCGGTGACGGGGCGGCCCGCGAAGGACCCGAATCCCTACTTCAGGCAGTATGCGAAAATGATCCGGGATAGATGCGATATCATCATCAACATGACGACGGGTGGGGCGCGCCCCACGTCGGGGGCGAAGCTGGATGAGATGGTGAAGGAGAGGTGCACGCTTGGGGCGGAGATGATGAGCCTCAACATGGGGACGATCAACCTCTGGACGCCCCCCTACGAGAACGTGTTCATGAACGAGATACCCACCATCAAGCGGTGGGTGGGGTACATGTATGAGGCGGGGATCAAGCCGGAGCTTGAGTTCTACGACACGGGGATGATCAACGCGACGAAGATGCTTGTGAAGGATGGGGTGTTCAGGGAGCCTCTGCATGTTCAGTTCGTGATGGTGGGGACGACGGGGTGGTCGCCGACGCCGAAGACGCTCATGTATGGGGTGGAGCAGCTGAACCCGAGCTGGACGTGGAGCGTCTGCTCGCTGGGGAGGACTCAGTTGCCCATGGGGGCGTTCGCCATGACCCTCGGTGGGCACGTCCGCGTGGGTTTTGAGGACAACATCTACATCAGGCACGGTGAGTTGGCGAAGAGCAATGTGGACCTCGTGAAGAGGATAGTGACCGTCGCTGAGGCGTTGAACATAGAGGTGGCGAAGCCCGACGAGGCGCGGAGGATGCTGGGGATTCCCAAGCCCTAGTCGGCTTGGCGTGTGGGGGCGGTGGGGGGGTGGCTGTTGTTTCCGTTTGCGTGTGCGTGCACACCCCCCGGGGGTATCCACCGTCGTCGTCATGATTCCGGTTATTCGGGGTTTTTTTCTGTTTTGGGGTGTTTTTTGGTGTCCGTTGGCGACGGCGGACGGCGGAGGTTGACGGCGTGGGGTGCGTCATTTGGGGGATCGCTTCATGGGGAATGGGTGCCTCCTCCCACCTACCCTTTTTCACGGTGCATGTTTGGTAGCGAATATGTGCTCCTTTTGCTGAGATCAGGTCGATAACGGGGGCATTTTGTAAGGTTTTTTCTGGATCGGGGTGGTTTCCCCGGTTATTCGGCTTACCCCCTTTTTCGCCGCTGCCCGACGAATCATTAATATCTCCAGGTTCCGGAGACTCATTCAGAAGGTTGTGAAGAATGGCTGTAAAGACCACGCCCGAGTACATCGATCTGCTCAACGAGGCCGTGGAGAGGGAGATTCAGGTAAGCATCCAGTACCTGCTCCAGCACGGGAAGATGGAGAAGCTAATCAGGAAGGTTCTGCCTGAGAACATCCTCCTCGACAAGACCACATACGAGGCGGTGGGCAAGTTCCTCAGGGAGATCGGGATTCAGGAGATGAAGCACGCCGCATCCATCATGGAGAGGATCTACTACCTCGGCGGCGAGGCGACGACGAGGGCGAAGAGGCCAGTCGTCGGCGGCTCGCTGAGTGAGTTCGCCAGGCTAGGCGTCAAGGCCGAGGAGGAGGCGCTCATCCTCTACAGGAGGATCATCGACGAGGCGCGGAAGGTGGGGGACTACGAGACCCACGAGCTGTTCGAGAAGATCTACGGGGAGGAGGAGGAGCACCTCTTCAAGTTCCAGGAGTACGTCAAGGTCCGCGACGAGCCACAGGAGGAGGCGGGAAAGCCCTCCGAGTGGCGCAAGGTATTCACGGACGACTACTTCGCCCTCCTCAACAAGGCGGTGGCCAGCGAGATCATGGCCATCATCCAGTACACGAACCAGCACGAGAAGGCGGCGCTGCTCAGCCTGCGCATGAAGGAGACCGCATTGGAGGTAATCACCGAGAAGAACAAGGCGAAGGCGGTTAGCGACCTGCTCAAGGGGGTCTTCATGCAGGAGATGGATCACCTTGAGAAGATTTCGGAGAGGATCTACCTCCTCGAAGGTGAGGCGGCGGTCCTGCCCGACCCGCTGCCGAAGGTGGGTGAGACCGCCGACGAATTCCTGCGCCTCGACCACGAGGCCGAGAACGACGCCATACTCCTCTACCGGAAGATAATCGATGAGGCGATGAAGCGGGGCGACACGCTGACGAGGCGCATGTTCGAGGACATAGTGATCCAGGAAGAGGAGCACTACTGGAAGTTCGATGACTACGTCAGGTAAACCTTTTTTTATTGTTCAGCGTTTGTTCGCGTTCTTTCTCCCCACGCCTAGGACGTAGCCGATGTACTTGCTCGTCTCCCCATCCTGTATCAGGGTCCTCTTTGCACTGCTTAGCGCGGCGAAGCGTTTGCGCATCTTCCCGCTCTTCACCGCATAGACGAGTATCCGCCATAGTGTGCCTGCGAGTTTACTCCATCCCCCAAACTCTTCGATTATGTTCCCTGAGTAGGGTCGCTGCGATGAGTTGGGGTGTTCCTCGAGTGTGACGTCGGCGAAGCCGGCGGAGTTGAAGGCTTGGCTCCAGGTTGTGGGGCTGCGGAGTGTGAAGGGGAGTTCGGTCAGCTCGCAGAGTGTCCTCTCGCTGGCGTCTACCCGCTCCGTTGCTTCGGGGGGCACGTCTTCGGCCCGGCACATCTCGTTGACGCCGAGGCGGCCGCCGTCCCTGAGGACCCTGCTGAACTCTGGGAACGCCTTGGCTGGGTCGAGGAACTGGGAGACGAAGACGGTGATGACGGCGTCGAATGTGGCGTCGGGGAAGTCGAGGTGGTAGGCGTCCCCCACCCTGAAGGTGGCGCGATCCGCGAGTCCTAACTCCGCCGCCCGCCTGGTCGCTTGTTGCACCATGTGCTCGGCTAGGTCTACGCCCACGACGGTGCACCCGTACTTCTCGGCCAGGTAGCAGGCGTTCGCCCCCGTCCCACAGCCCACCTCAAGCACCCTCGTTCCCCCAGTTATGTGGCACAGCTCGGCGAGCCGGTCTATGCTGGCGAAGCCCCCTATGTTGAAGAAGGGGACGCCAACGTAGCCCATGAAGTCGTAGTAGCCGAGGTTCTCGACCTCCTCGATACTCAAAGTGTTGGACACGCCATCTTCTCCCCCTTGCGAGTACGCAAAATTCAGCTTCCCCGTTATGAATAATAAATGCTCGTCGAACCCCGGTTTAGGTGTTATGGGTTATATCGTTCCGCCACCAACTCAGGAGTGATGGCTCGCTTAGACTTCGGGCTTCAGATCGAGCCCCAGTATGGATTCAGCTACGATGGGATCAGGGGGATCGCCTCGGAGGCGGAGCGGCTTGGCTTCGAGTCCCTCTGGGTCTCGGACCACTTCTTCCTCACCCCCGAGCTGGCGGATACTCCTTGCCTCGAGTGCTGGACGACCCTCGCTGCCCTCGCCCGGGACACGAGGAAGCTCCGCCTCGGCGCCATGGTTGCCTCGCAGAGCTACAGGAACCCCGCCCTCGCCGCGAAGATGGCGGCGAGCATCGACAACGTGAGCGGGGGGCGCCTCAACTTCGGCGTCGGCGCGGGGTGGAAGGAGGCCGAGTACAGGGCATACGGGTACCCGTTCCCCTCCCCCGACACCCGGATCAGGCAGCTCAACGACTCGCTTGAGATAGCGAAGCGGATGTGGACGGAGGAGAGGGCCACCTACGAGGGCAGGTACTACAGCGTCGCCGACGCCGTCTGCAGCCCGAAGCCCGTCCAGAGGCCCCACCCGCCCATCTGGATCGGCGGCACAGGCAGCTTCACACTCAAGATCGCCGCCCGCCACGCCGACGCCATAAACTTCGCGTGGACCATACCAATCGAACAGTTCAGGGCCAAACTAGACGAGTTCAAAGGCTACTGCGAGGCCAGGGGCAGGGACTACGCGGGCATCCGCAAGTCCGCGGGCCTCATGATCACCATGGCCGAGGACGAGGACGCCCTAGCCGCGAAGCTACGGGACCGCGAAGCCCGCAGCAACACCCCCTACATGAAGTACCTCGCCAAACAACCCGCCAACCTCATCGGCACAACCGACCAGATCGCCGCCCGCATCAAGGAATACACGGCCCTCGGCGTCGACCACCTCATCCTCAGGTTCCACTTCGGGGAAGAGATCGAGGGCATGAGGCTCTTCACCGAGAAGGTGAAGCCCCGCGGGAATTACCCGTCTGAGTACCTAGCCCCAGTCTAATCCACAATTCCTGAACTCGATCTTCACCGAGTCGATGAGAGCCTTATACTCGGCGCTCGGCCTGTGTTTCACGAGGTCGTAGCACTCCGTTATGAGTTTACCCTGCTCCGGGGCCACGTTGCTCATGAGCCTCTCGATGACGCCCTTGAACATCGGGTAGACGTCGTTTCGCTTGATGCCCGACCTAATAGCGGCGTCTGAGGCCTCGATCATTAGTTCTACGTCGGCCGGTGTCTGCCCACCGTTCATCCTACTCCTACTCACCCTGGGAGTGTACAGGTTCGCCCCGTTAACGGTCGCCTCTATGCTCCTCAGCACCAACTCCTCAAGGTGGCTCGCCGTGCAAATTTCGGAGACGGGTATCGGCCAGTGCATTGGTATCCCGCCGCTGTTCCTTATCGTCGCCTGATATACAACAGATCTAGCGAAGCAGGTTGGGAACATAGACCGCTTCATGCCGCTCATGTGGTTGAAATGCTCGACGCCGTTGTAGTAGAGGTTGTCTCTGTAGACGATCCAGGCGACTAGGGTCTTCACGAGACTCTCTATGATGGCGCCCTCGGGGCCCCCAGCGAAGCCGCCGATTATCCCGAAGCTGCCGCTTATCCCGAAGTACCCGTGGCTCTGAAGGACGAGGGCCACGGTGATCAGATCGTACTGCACCTTCACGTCGGGGAGCACCGAGAGGAGGACACCGTCCGTGGGCCTCAGCCCTGCGACGGGATCGATCGTGGCTAGGAAGGATGAGGCGGCTGTGCTGATGGGGTAGTAGACGATGGCGGCGCCGGGCCTCCCAGCCTTCCTCACCCCCTCCCTAAGCCAGGCGACCTGCCTCTTCGAGGCGTAGGCCTCGAGTGGGGGTCCGTACACCTCATAGCCGTCGATTGTGGGGAAGTTGAATCCTTCAAGGAAATCGAGGCGGGGGATCATTGCGAAGTTGTGGACCACCATGTTTGCGAGGTCCTCGGTGAATGGGGCGTGGTGGCCGGGGGCGATGTTCAGAGGCTCCCTGCCCTCGACCCTGTGCTGCCTCCAGACGCGCTCGTCCTTCCCCACCCCCATGCGAACTTCGCTCTGCATTGAGCGGATGGCCTCCTTGACCTCCTCCTCAGTGAACCTTATGACCCTCTCGCTGTCGAGGCAGAGGCATCCGACGTCGACAAGGAAATCAACGGCGGCTCGCCAAGCCGAGTCAGCGAGGTCGTCGTCTACGTTCAGCCAACTGGAGTGTTCGCTTGGGCAGCGTATGTCGTACTCCTTCGCGAGCCCTGCCATCTTCTTAAAGAGGGCTATGTCCCACTCCTTCGCGGTGAGCTTGGGCCCCCTCCTCATCCTGTCGACTACCTCGACGAGACTAATCATAAATCATACAGCGCTACTTGAGGTTTAAATCACCATCCTTCGCGTTGCAGCTTCATTAATCGATTAGAGCGTTCATCTCCGCCACTTAGAAATCAAGGACATATTGCCCTCCCTGTGAATTATTAAATATGTAAATAACCTCCACCCTTACTTGAATCGAGATGACCGGGGAAGAGGTAGTATTGCACAGGCTGTCAGACGCCGTCACGAGCTTCGACACAGAGGCAGCAGTCGCCGCCGCCAAGGAGGCTGTCGCTTTGAAGATGAACCCAGTTAAGGCGATAGAGGAGGGCCTAGCGAAGGGTCTCAGGGAGATCGGTGACAAGTTCGAGAACGGTGAACTCTATCTCCCTCACCTAATCATGGGCGCAGACGCATTGGAGGCCGCAGTAAAGGTGCTCGAGGGAGGCATGGGTGGAGGCAGCCTCGATTCCATGAGCAAGGGGTCTGTAGTCATAGGAACAGTAGAGGGGGATATCCACGACCTCGGATTTAGGATAGTGGCCTCGATGCTCAGGGCGAATGGCTTCAAGGTCTATGACATCGGCTTCAACAAGAAGAGTGTGGAGTTCATCGAGAAGGCGAAGGAGGCCAATGCTGACATCATAGCGGTCTCCAGCCTCATGACCACTACGATGCCCTTCATGAAGGACCTCATAGAGGCCCTCCAAGCCGCGGGTCTGCGGGACAGATTCCTCGTCGTCGTGGGAGGTGGTCCTGTCACCGAGGGGTGGTCGAAGGAGATCGGGGCCGACGGCTATGGGAGGGACGCCGCTGAGGCTGTCAGGGCGGCAACGGCACTCATGGCGAAGAAGAGGAAGTGAGTACAATGGCGGCACCAAGCATCTGGGAGGTACTCGACAGAGCGTGCAACACGGGGCAAATAATGACCGCCAGAGACTTCGACATGGGGCTCTTCCACACCACAACCAGGCTCGTGAAAGAGCACGACATCAGATACGACCCCGAGAACCCCGTCAGCTGCGACGACGGCCTAGCTGATGAGGTGTGGAAAGCCGGTCTCGAACTTTTCCAGGAGATGGGCGCATACTGCATAAACTCGAGCCGGGTCATCAAGTTCAGCGACTCCGAGACACGGCGCAGCCTCGGTGAGCTCCGGGGAGAAGCCGAGATAGGTGAAGGCGGGGAGCACAGAACCATCACCCTTAGGGGGGTCGAGGACCCGCGCCCTCCGACAATAGTCTGCGGAGGCGTCATAGAGAGCAATGTCCCCGAAGGTGATATGTTTGTTAAACTCTACCAGTCGATAGCTCAGGAGCCTCTCATCGACGGCTTTTACGTCGGCCCACCCCTCCTATCGAGTGAGGGCAGGCTCGTCAGATCGGGCACACCTCTTGAGGCACACCTCGGCCGATCCATGGCGACGTGGGTTCGGGAAGCCACGAGACGCGTGGGTAGACCCGGGATGCACTTCATCTCCGCCTGCACCCCGGCTGTGGCGAACATCGCGGCAGCCGACCCGGTGGACGGCCTGAGGAGAAGCGACGGGATAGTAGCCACCATAATGACGGAGCTTAAAACCGACTACGAGAACCTGACGAAGGTGACCTTCAGCCACGACTACGGATGCGTGAAGCACGTTTACAACGGCGGGATGATCGGCGGGTGGTCGGGTGGTCCCGAGGGGGCACTCATAGTGGCCATCGCCAACGCGATTATGGCCGTCGCAGTCTACAAGATCGGTGTGGGCTCAAGCTACAACGCCCTGGGTTACCTCAGGGCGTCATCGCCTAACTACAGTGCCTTCGTCACCCGCCCATGCCTCTGGGGCTCATCCATTGGCAGCCAAGCCATCTCGAGGAACACCCGCATCATAAACACAGCCGTCGCTATGACCAACGCCGGTCCCGGCACGGAGATGCAGTTCCAGGAGATCACCGCCGCCCAGTGCGCCGCCATACCTTGTGGAAGAGAGGGCCTATCCCAGGGGGCTAGGAGGTTCAAGGTCAGGCCCCTGCTGGGTAGCGGGCTCGAGAACAGGTTCTGGGGTGAGCTCGCATACGCCCTCGCGGGGGTGAAACGCGACCACGCAAACGCGATCGCGAAAACCATGTTGAGTAAATATGAACACAAGATAACAAAGGAGTCGGATGGTGGTCCGCAAGGCTACACCTTCGACGAGATGTACGACCTCAAAACTCTGACGCCGAAACCCCAGTTCCTCCAAGTCTACGAGAGTGTGAAAAAGGAGCTCGAGGACCTGGGAATCAACTTCAGGTACTAGCGGGAGAAGCGGAGCCACACACTTGGGACAAAGCCATCTGGAGGAGGGAGCGCCGCCCGTCAGGGTCCTCTTCGAGCCCATCGGTAGAAAGGTCGACGCGCGGGCTGGGGACACCCTGCTGGATGCGGCGATCACCGCAGGGATCGGGATAAGATCGGAGTGTGGGGGAATTCAGACCTGCGGTAAGTGCCGCGTCGTAGTCGGAGACCTAGGGCACGTCTCGGAGGTCACAGACAAGGAGAGAAGACACCTATCCCAATCCGACATATTGAAAGGGGTTAGGCTAGCTTGCGCAGCGAGGCTTCTACCCGACTCGGAGATGGTCATCGTCAGTCTGCCCCCCGAGAGCACCCTCAGGGAGCGGAGATTCGTTGAGTTGGGGGTCGAGAGGCGCGTCAAGTTGAATCCTCGGGTGAGAAAAATCCTTCTCAGCCTGGAGGACACAACGAGCCTAAACCAATCGGGCCCGGAGATGACACTTGCGAGGCTTTTGCGGAAGCGCAGACTGACCCGCGCAGAGTTCGACAAGGCAGTTGGATGCGTACTACCCTCCACGCTGGATCATGGTGGTGTCGCCACCGTCGTCCTGGATGGTAGCAGGGTGCTGGAGGTAGAGGAAGGAGACACGAGACGCCGATCCTTGGGCCTCGCCGTTGACGTGGGGACATCGAGGATCACGGCCCGCGTCGTCGACCTAGTCACGGGTGAGAACCTCGGCTCGGCGTCGATTGAGAATCCGCAGATCCCCTACGGCGAGGACGTCATGTCGAGGGCAGGCTACGCCCAGCAGTCAGATGAGAACCGGCTCCGCCTACAGAGGGCGGTCATAGACGGCGTCAACATACTCATCAGGAGGCTGTGGGGCACGGGCATCAACGGTGCGAGCATCTACCAGTCGGTCATCGTGGGCAACACGGTGATGCACCACCTGCTACTGGGACTCGACACGAGCCAGCTGACCAGGTCTCCTTTCAAGCCAAGAGAGAAGAAAATGATTGAGGTGAGGGCTAGCGAGATAGGGCTCGACATCAACCCCGTCGGCATCGTCGTGCTGCTGCCCATCATCGACGCCTTCGTCGGCTCCGACGCCGTCGCGGACATCGTATCGAGCGGATTACAGAGGAGCATAGGGCCAACACTGCTCCTCGACATTGGAACCAACACCGAACTGGTGCTCAGGGCGGAGGGAGAGACGCTGTGCTGCTCCTGCGCCTCAGGGCCGGCTTTCGAGGGCGCACACATAGAGCACGGCATGAAGGCGGTTGAAGGGGCGATCGAGGGGATAAGCATCGGGGAGGGGGGACAGGAGGTCGGGCTCAGGGTTCTCGGCGGCGAAAAACCTGTGGGGCTCTGCGGGTCCGCCATGATCGACGTCGTCGCCGAAATGCTGAGGAGAGGCATCATAGACAGGGTGGGGAGGTTCAATCGGGGAATAGATTCACCGAGGATGAATAAGGTCGGGAACGCTAGGAAATTCGTGCTCGCCTGGGAGGAGGAGAGCGGAACAGGCAAGCCGATCACCATCTCCGAAAGAGACATCAACGAATTAATCCTAGCCAAGGCGGCAATATACTCGGGAGGCATCGTCCTTATGAAAACGAAGGGGGTGCCCCCGGCGGACCTTAGGCGCCTCCTCGTCGCCGGAGCCTTCGGAAACCACCTGAATAAGCGGAACGCGAAGGCGATAGGTTTGATACCGGAAATAGGTGACCGCAGGATCACCTACATGGGAAACGCGGCGATCGTCGGCGCGGCCATGGCTCTTAAGTCGCTTAAAACACAGCGCCTTGCAGAGAGAATATCCGAGAAAGTAAGGTATGTGGAGCTGGCCACCAGCCCAGACTTTGAATCGGAGTACAAGAAGGCCCTGTGGCTGCCACATAGAGATGTCATCAGAAACAAGTGAAAGCTGAGCGCTGGCTCAGGTTGGGCGCAAAGCTGCATCACTTTAATATTCCGATAAACCTCAGATAGCCATGGATTCCCTCAGACGAGTCTGCGTGTATGGGGCCGGCACATTAGGCTGGCAGATAGCTCTGCAGTGTGCCTACCACGGCCACGATGTCAACCTATTCGACATCTCAGACAAGGCCCTCGAGAACGCCTCGCAGAGAATCGCCACCGAACTCGACCAATGGGTGGTCGCCGGAGAAGCAACGACCGAGGACAAGTTGGGTACACTTGAGAAAATTAACAGAGTATCGGACGCCAGAGAAGCCGTGAGGGGGGTTGACATAGTGATCGAGGCCGTGCCCGAGAAACTCGAGATCAAGCGAAGCGTCTTCAAGGAACTGGACGCCATCTCCGACAGCCAGACGATCCTCGCCACGAACAGCTCATCCATCCGGGTCTCCAAGATCGAGGACGCTACGACCCGACCAGACAGGGTCCTCAACACCCACTTCTACTCGCTTCCTTGGAGGAGCAGAGTCGTCGAGCTCATGAGGGGGACCTTGACCTCCGACCATACGATGAGTCTTGTGGAGCGCTTCATGAGGTCTGCCGGCATGCTGCCGCTGATTGTTAGGAAGGAGAGCACCGGCTTCATACACAACAGGGTATGGCGCGCGGTGAAGAGGGAGGTCCTTCACCTCGTCGACGAGGGCGTCGCCTCGTACGAGGACGTCGACAGAGCCTGGATGAGCATATATGACACTGAGATCGGGCCCTTCGGCATGATGGACAGGGTCGGGCTTGACGTTGTCAGGGACATCGAGATGGTCTACTACTCCGAGTCGGGCGCAGATAGGGACGCCCCGCCGAAGCTTCTCCTCGACAAGATAGAGGGGGGTGAGCTCGGGGTCAAGACTGGTAAGGGATTCTACACGTACCCGAACCCAGCATATCTGGACAGGGACTGGCTGAGTCCCTGATTTGGTTGGTTAACGATTAAACCCCTCGTCTCTTCCTCGACTTTAGAACGCCGACCAGCCCATCGTCACGCCACTTCTCAAGCTCCTCAAAACTATGTGCCTTGACCGTCTCCATCTCGTGGACACCGGCGATGGCCTTCTCAACCGCTGAAGCCGGAGTCTCAGTCCACTTAGCCATGGTCTCCAGCCACTTCGCCTTGGACACGTCGATGTGGCGCATCAGGTACTCGATCCCGCCCCTGCCACCGCCGAGGTGATACGTAAGGTAGGGGCCCATGATGGCCCACCTCAGGCCGGGCCCATTCACGATCGCCTTATCCACGTCCTCGGCGGATGCCACGCCGCTGTCAACGATGTTCAACGCCTCCCGCCAGAGAGCCGCGGAGAGCCTGTTAGCTATGAAGCCCGGCACCTCCTTCCTGAGGACGACGGGCACCTTCCCGATGTCCTCCATCAAGTCACGCGTCCTGAGCGTAGTCTTCTCGTTGGTCTTCTCTCCCGGGGAGAGCTCGACGAGGGGGACCAAGTAGGAGGGGTTCCAGGGGTGCGCGACTATGCAGCGCTCGGGGTGAAACTTCGCCGCCTTCTGGATCTCGCTCATCAGCAGCCCTGAGGAGCTACTAGCCAGAATCACATCCGACCCTGTGGCCTCATCCATCTCTCGGAAAACATCCTTCTTCACAGCGTAGCTCTCGAACACGGACTCCTGGACGAAGTCGACGCCCTCCACAGCGTCGCTCAGGCTCGTGCTCTTGCTTAGGCGGCCGAGGGCCTCATCGACGCCGGCTGCGAGGCCTGCGCCCTCCAGGAAGCGCAGCTGCTTCTCGACCCTTCTGAGCGCCTCGTCTAGTAACTCATTATTAATGTCCTCAAGGACGACCTCGTAGCCTGCGAGTGCGAACAGGGTCGCCCAGCCCTGGCCCACCAGGCCGCTGCCGACACAGGCGACCCTCTGGATTCCATCAATCAAATTTGGATGCCCCCCTTACCTTCAAGGCTTCTTCAGTCCTAGGATCTTCCTCGCCTCGGAGGGGTCCGCTATCGGCCTGTCGAGTTCCCTCGCGATGTTGGCGACCTTCCTGACGAGGTCGGCGTTGCTCTTCGCTAGCTCCCCCTTGCGGATGAATATATTGTCCTCGAAACCGACTCGGACGTGGCCGCCCTGAATCATCGCTGCGGTGCACATGGGGATCTCGTTTCTGCCCAGGGCGCAGACGCTCCACGTCCACGCCGGGGGGATCTGGTCTAAGCTGTAGCTGAGGGCTTTGATGTTCGGCAGGAAGCCTGTCCTCCCCACCATGACGAACTGGATGTGGAGGGGCTCCAGCGCGATACCCTTCTCCACCAGCCTATGGCAGGTGTTGATCATGCCGGTGTCGTAGACCTCGTGCTCGGGCTTCACCCCAGCCTCCTTCATGTAGCCGCACCAGCGCTCGATCATGGGGACGGTGTTGAGGAATACCTCTCCTGTGGGGTGTTCCGCCCACCTGTTGATCGTCCCCATGTTGAGGCTCATCATCTCCTCCCCCAGTAGGCACTTCTCCCTGACCAGGCGGTCCCAGACCTCGGGCGGGTTGCCGACCCTCCCGCCCCCCGTTGTGACGTTTATTACCACGTCAACACGCGCACGTATCCCCTTGATGCATTCCCTGAGTACGGGGTTCGGGTCCCCCGAATACGCCTCCCCCGTCTCAGGGTTCTTGGCGTGGAGGTGGACGATGGAGGCCCCCGCCTCGACGCTTCTTACAACCTCCGAGACAACCTCCTCAACCGTCTTCGGCACATATGGAGTATCCCTACTCGAAACGTATTCCCCACCCGTGACCGCTGCAGTGATTATCAGATTCTCCAACCCTAACTCCCCTGAATTAGCCCACGGCTGATGGTCTATTGAATCTTTTTGCCACGCGCGCAATTGCGAGTGGGTTTATTCTTGTTACGCGTGCATATGCATAACTTAAGCTGTGTTTTCAATAACTTTTTCAGGTTTGCTAAGAATGATGCAATGTCTGATCTACATCTCTCTGACTGAGTGTGCACATCAACTTTGCATTATTCAAACTTACAAGTAAAATCCAACGATGTGTGTGCGCGCCCTTTAAAACAAAAGTTTTGGTGGACTGGGAGGTATCCACCTAAAAGTTTATTCTATACGGATTCGATTGAATGTAAATATTATGCATTTTAATTTAAGATGTCATAATTTTTTTAATATTGATTAAGCTCCTAGGTGAACGGGGAATATATTCAAATTTATTTCAAAAAAAATATTCGTTTAATAGAATCATATTATATAACATATAGTAAGCCGATTTACGCCCCGGTTGGGATGATTAGGCTGTAAAAACGGACGATCAAGGATATCCTGGCTGCGAGGAGGAGGATCCAGCCCTACCTGCTGAAGACTCCCCTACACCAGTACAGCGCCCTCTCGGACGCAGTGAGCTGCGAGGTACACGTGAAGCACGAAAACCACCAACCGACAGACGCATTCAAGATAAGGGGAGGCATCAACCTCGTCAGCCAGTTCAGCGCTGAGGAGAAGCGGCGTGGCGTCGTCACCGCCTCGACAGACAACCACGGCCAGTCTATCGCCTTGGCGTCGAGGATGTTCGGCGTAAGGGCGATCATCTGTGTCCCAAGGAACCCCAACCCCGACAGGGTCCGCGCCATAAGGAGCTTCGGAGCCGAGATAGTTGAGGAAGGGAGGGACTTCGAGGAGGCGCGGAGCAACACCCCCTACATGAGGTGCCTCGCCAAGCAGCCCGCCAACCTCGTCGGCACCACGGAGCAGGTAGCCGCGAGGATCAGGGAATACATGGGTCTCGGCGTCGACCACTTCATCCTCAGGTTCCACTTCGGGGAAGAGATCGAGGGCATGAGGCTCTTCACCGAGAAGGTGAGGCCCCGCCTCTAGCCAATGACGATCTTGTTCGGGTCGAGTTCCTCCCTTAGTAGGCGCAGCTCCTCGGCGCTGGGCATATCCGTCGTCGGAACATCGTCGGGGATAATCAGCTTGAACCCCGTATTGTCGACGATGTCCTTCACCGTTACGCCGGGGTGTGTTGAGACGAGCGTCATCCTCTTCGACTCGGGGTCGAAGCCCATGACTCCGAGTTGGGTGATGATCCTGTACGGCCCCGTGTTCCGGGGCAGCCCCGCCCTCTCCCTCGCCCCGGGTCCCGAGAGGTAGCCGGGGGTGGTGAGGTAGTCGAGCTTCTCCACGAACTTGCGGGTGTCCTGGCGCATAAGGACTATTGTGCGCCAGCAGAGGCTGCCGAGGTCGTTGGCGCCCCCGCTCCCGGGGAGCCGCGTCTTGGGCTGGTCATGCGGGCCGATGCAGGTGGTGTTTAGGTTGCCGTACTGGTCTATCTGGGCCGCGCCGAGGAAGCCGTAGTCTATGTGGCCGAGCTGGGCGCAGCTCATCACGTAGTCCATGCTCGCCGCCATCACCGCCCTGTGGAAGGTGCGGCTGTCACCCACGCTGATCGGGATCGCGGGTATCTTTGGGCCTATTCCCCCCGCCTCGAAGACTACGAGCAGGTTCGGGGCGTGGGTCCTCTGGGCCAACATCGACGCTACGATGGGGAGACCGGTGCCCACGAAGACGGATTTACCGTCCTCAAGGACCCGCGACGCGGCGCACGCCATCAACTCGGTTGGGTTGTACGCCAACGCATTCACCTCCTCGCCCACGGGGCCCTCAACGGCTCCTCAAGTCGCTCAAGCCTCCGCAGGTACCCCATCTTCTCCTCGCCGCCGACGAGGGCTATGTACTCGGCGAAGTCGCCGACGGGGTAGACGTACTTGTCGAGGTACTGCCTCACCCCCTCCTCCGTCCTGCTCAGGTTCAGCCACTCCGTCATGTGATCCTCGTCGCTGTAGTAGAGCAGAGGCATGTTCCCCGGGTGGCTCCCGTAGGGCACTTCGCAGACGGCGTCCACCATGTAGAAGGGGATGACGGTGCGGTCGGGGGCGGCCCTGATCTCCTCCTCGGAAACAATCTCCTCGGTGGTGACTATGAGCCTCTTCGCCGCCATCGCCAGCTCCTTATCCTCGATGACCGTCCCATCGATCTGCGCGTTCCCGTACCTGTCGCACCTGTGGACGTGGATGAAGGCGAAGTCCGGGTAGCAGGCCGGGATTAGGCAGATAGGCTTCCCCGTGTAGGGGTCCTCCACGACCTTCGAGGAGCTGTACTTGAAGGTGTCCGTCCCCAGCATGACCCGGGCGGGTAGCCAAGGTAGCCCCATCGAGGCGGCCTTGAACCTCCACTGGAAGGCCGCGTTGCTCAACTCAGCCACAACCTTCACCTTCCCACCCTCCACCGCGCGGCGACCCGAGGGGCTGAGCCCGCGCAGCTCGTGGCCGAAGGCGTAGGCGCACTCAACCCTGTCGACGACGCCTGAGGCGATTAGGACGTCAACGTCGTGCACCGCCGTCTTCCCCGCGATGACGAGGTTCCTCCGCCTCTGCCTGATCATCTCGTAGATGCCCGCCATGCTCACCCTGATGTGGCCGAAGCCACCCATGGCGAGGTACCCCCCGTCATAAGTGAACTTCGAAACAGCCTCCTTGAGGGGCATGACCTTATCGGTTAGCTGCCTGCTCTTCTTCCCCGCCATCCAATCCCGCGCGTCGTCGGGCTCCATCCAGGCGAGGAGCCCCCCCTTGCCCTCCTCAAGCACCTTCAGGCTTGGGACCCTCCTCGGACATCTCGGCCGCGGCAGCAGCGGGCTTCGGCTCCTCCTCGGTGAACAGGTTCAGTATCAGCAGTGCGAGCCTCTCGCTCCCCGGGTTGAAGAACCTGTGCCCCTCCCCCGAGGGGATGGTGACTATCATCGCATCCCTTAGCTCCTGCGTCGAGTCCCTCGTCTCGACCCTGCACCTGCCCCTGAGGACGATGGCGACGTGCTCACGCGTGTGGCTGTGGAAAGCCGTGTGCCCCCCGGGCTCTATGCGGAGTATCCGGCTGCTGAACGCCTTAAGGTCCGCCCTCTTCAACACGACATCTATGGAGTTGACGCCCTGTGAGCCCTCCTCCCTCTCGGGCTCCCCAGGCTCCTCGCTGAGCTTCCTCACCCTGACCATGAACACCGACCGATGAACAAGCATGGGGGAGGCGCGCATTTCATACTTTGCATCCCCCGGTGAAGCATTTAACCACCCCCGGGGGGAGTCCAGTCAGGTGAGTACGGTGAGCCTCCTCATAGGCACCTCGGGGTGGAGCTACGACGAGTGGATAGGCCCATTCTACGACAAGAAGCAGGGCATGTTCACCAACTACACGAAGGTCTTCAGAACAGCAGAGATCAACAGCACATTCTACAGCTACCCGACGGAGCGCCTAGTCGAGGGGTGGACCCGGAACGCCCCCCCGGGCTTCGTCTTCGCCGCCAAGCTCCCCCAGCTCATCACCCACGACAAGCTGCTCAAACTCAGCGAGGGAGTCGAGGACGACATGTGGAGGTTCATCCACCTCATGCAGCCCCTCGCCGAGAAGCTCGGGCCCATACTCATCCAGCTACGCCCCATGTTCTCCTACAAGGAGAGCGCCGCCGACCTTGAGAAGTTCCTAGAGATACTCCCCAAGAACCACGAGTGGGCCATAGAGTTCCGCCACGACAGCTGGCTCAGGAAGGAGACCTACAGGATGCTGGAGAAGCACAACGTCGCCTACACGATAGTCGACGAGCCCCTCCTCCCCCCGGAGACCCACGTCACCGCCGACTTCGCCTACATCCGCTGGCACGGCCAGGGCAAGCGCCTCTGGTACGACTACGAGTACACCAAGCCCCAACTCGAGGAGTGGAAGCCGAGGGTCGAGGAGGTCTCCACGAAGGCTAAGAGGACCTACGGCTACTTCAACAACCACTTCAACGCCAGCGCCGTGAAGAACGCGGTGGAGTTCCTCCAAGGCATGGGTACAGCCTCTCCGGAGCAGGAGGCGGCCCTCGCCAAGATAAAGGAGCATAGGAGCTGCGCCTTCCGCCCCGGGGGCGTCCAGCCCCTAGAATCCTACAAGGAGCAGGGGGAGGGGCTGAGCGTCGCCGACCTCCTCACCCACTTCACCGACAACGGGCGCCTAGCCCGAGCGGAGCAGATGCCTGAGGAGGTCAAGCTCACCCTGAGCACCAAGGACCTCATAAAGGCCAAGATCAAGGACTACACAATCGAGGTGGACCTATCTGGGAAGGTCCTCCGCCACGACTGCGACGACTGGAAGAAGACCACCGACAGGAAGAGGATGTGCAAACACGTCGACAAGTTCTTCCTCAGCCTCCCACCGGGCCAGGCGAGGAAGATACTCGAAAAAATCTGGGAAGAGAAGGACGACTGGACCTTCGAGTGACGCGCCTCGTTAAATACTGAGCCAGCGGTTTTTTGATCCGTGTCCCGGTATCTGGCCTTCGACCTAGGCGCATCGAGCGGGAGGGCGATCCTCGGGGAACTCGGTGACGACGACGTGCTTGCCGTCTCCGAGGTGCACAGGTTCCCCAACTCCATGGTTGAGGTCGGTGGGCACCTCCACTGGGACTCGCCGAGGCTGCTGGCCGAGATGCACGAGGGGATGCGCCTCTGCGTACGCGGCGGGGAGCCTCTAAGCATAGGCATAGACACGTGGGGGGTCGACTACGCCCTGCTCGACGATAAGGGCAGACAGATGGGTCTCCCCTACGCCTACAGGGACCGCCGAACCGAGGGCGCCGTCGAAGCCTTCGCCACAAAGATGCCCCTGGGGAGGCTCTACAAGCGCACCGGGATACAGGTACTCCCATTCGACACCCTCTTCCAGCTCCACGCCGCCGCGAGGGATGAACCCGAGGCGCTCCACTCGGCCTCCCGCCTTCTCATGATGGCGGACCTCTTCAACTACCAGCTCACGGGTGTGTCGGCGTCGGAGTTCACGCTGGCGACGACGACCCACCTCTACAACCCGTGGAAGAGGGGCTGGGATGAGGAGATCATCTCCACTCTCGAGGTTCCTCACAATCTGTTCCAAGAGATAGTTGAGCCGGGGACCATCCTCGGCGAACTGACACAGGAGGCACGCGCCGAGACGGGGCTGGGGAGGGTGCCCATCGCCACCGTCGCCTGCCACGACACCGGCTCAGCCGTCGCCGCCGTCCCCGCTGAAGGCGAAGACTTCGCCTACATCAGCTCCGGCACCTGGTCCCTCATGGGCATCGAGTCCCCCGAGCCCGTCATCAACGAGGCCTCCCACCGCCACAACATCACAAACGAGGGTGGAGTCAACCACACCTACAGGGTCCTGAAGAACATCGCGGGTCTCTGGCTCATCCAGGAGTGCCGAAGGGCGTGGGAGGGCGAGAGGAGCTATGGCTACGACGATTTGGTCGGCTTCGCCGAGGCGGCGAAACCCCACAGGGCGGTAATCGACCCGGATTGTGCCGGCTTCCTAAACCCGCCCTCGATGCCCGACGCCATAGCCACCTACTGCAGGAAGAGCGGGCAGGAGCCACCCCGGGGCCACGGCGAGACCATCAGGGTCGCCCTGGAGAGCCTCGCCCTAGCCTACCGACACACCCTCAACCAACTCGAGGAGGCATCCGGCAGGAGAATCAGGAGAATCCACATAGTGGGCGGCGGGTCGAGGAACAGACTGCTCAGCAGGCTCGCCGCGGACGCCACCGGCAGACGCGTCTACGCGGGTCCGGCCGAGGCCACCGCCATAGGCAACCTGCTCGTCCAAGCCATGGCGACCGGGAGGGTCAGGGACCTCCCCCACCTCAGGAGGATCGCCCGAGGCTCGACGGAGATCACTGAGTACGAGCCCGGCGACGCCGGGGAGTGGGACGAGGCGTACAAGAAATTCATAGAACTCAAGGAGATGTTGATAGTTTGAACGTGGAGAAGGCATACGAGCTGGCCGAGGAGGCGTACGCCGAACTCGGCGTCGACGCGGGTGAGGCCATGCGTAGGCTGGCCGGGAAGAGCATATCCCTACAGTGCTGGCAGGGGGACGACGTCGCCGGCTTCGAGAGCCCCGGCGCCGCCCTCACCGGCGGAATCATGGCGACAGGCAACTACCCCGGGAAGGCGAGGAGCCCCGCCGAGCTACGCAGCGACCTCGAGGAGGCCATGAGGCTAATACCCGGCCCCCACAGGGTCAACCTGCACGCCACCTACGGCGAGTTCAAGGGGAGGGTCGGCAGGGACGGCGTCGATCCCGAGCACTTCGACGGCTGGATCACATGGGCCAAGGAGCACGACCTCGGCCTCGACTTCAACGCCACCCTCTTCTCCCACCCGAAATCCGATACGGGATTCACACTGAGCAGCAAGGACCCCGGGACCCGCCGCTTCTGGGTAGAGCATGTGAAGCACACACGGAGGGTCTCCGCCCACATCGGTAAGATGCTGGGCACCCCCTGCATACACGACCTCTGGATACCCGACGGCATGAAGGACAGCTGCGTCGACAGGATCGGGTACAGGAGGCTCCTCGCGGGGTCCCTCGACGAGATATACGTGGAGAAGTATCCTCAGGCGCACCTCAAGGACACGGTCGAGTCGAAGCTCTTCGGCCTCGGCAGCGAGTCCTTCGTCGTGGGGAGCCACGACTTCTACCTCGCCTACGCGTTGAGGAATGGCCTCATCGTCTGCATAGACATGGGGCACTACCACCCGACGGAGTCGATAGGGGACAAGCTGAGTTCCATACTTCTCCACATGCCGGAGCTGATGCTGCATGTCAGCCGGGGCGTTCGGTGGGACAGCGACCACGTCCCCGTCGTGGATGACCAGCTCCGTGACGTCGCCCTGGAGGTTGTGCGCTGCGGCGCTTTGGATAGGGTCCACCTCGCCCTAGACTACTTCGACGCTAGCATAAACAGAGTCGCCGCCTGGGTCGTGGGCGCTCGGGCGACGCAGAAGGCTCTCCTCTCCGCCCTGCTGGAGCCCCACGGGATGCTCGTCGAGGTTGAGGAGGCGGGCGACTACACCGGGCGGCTCGCCCTGTTGGAGGAGGCGAAGGCGCTCCCCATCGGCGCC
>Ga0315273_10002381_pt1 | contig 22192 bp, 23 predicted proteins | sample YL17G02_0_MG_FD_205753 | JGI IMG/M metagenome (GOLD analysis project Ga0315273, IMG submission 205753) | Sediment microbial communities from Yellowstone Lake, YNP, Wyoming, USA - YL17G02_0 | ecosystem: Environmental > Aquatic > Freshwater > Lake > Sediment | place: USA: Wyoming | collected...
AACGCTGTCTCGGTATACTCGACGGTGGCACCCAGGTACAACTTTCCCGGGTAAAGTACGAGGCCCTCTTCAGGGATTTCGAAGGCGTACGTCGGGTTGTCCTTGCGACAATCCAAGACCACTGAAGACACCGGCAACATACCAGGTTCTACGCCCCCGGTGTACACCCGCAGCGTCGACGCCAAGCGCAAGTTGTAGCTGTTGGGATTGAGCTGCGACATCACAAAGGGATCGATGCGCAGCTCGCCCCGCTCTTGTGCCTTTACGATCTCAGATCCTGTCAGAATCATCGGGTATGTTCTTGTTCTTCGATGAGGCGAAGCAGCAAATCACGCTGAGCTTCGAGGCGCATCTTCTGTTCGCCTGTGGTCTGATCGATCTCGTTGTTCACTGCACGCAACTTACTGAACAGGGGATTCTCTGGGATGAGAGCTTGCGGCACAGCATGTTGCAAACCACTCAACACCAACGCAGCGGGCCTGGCCTGCGGGATGGCAAGACCTACAGCGTTCGCTATCGTCGTCACGATGTTCATGATGGCCTTCACCTGCTCACGGTTAATGCGCTTCTTCCGTGCGGTGGCTTTAGCCATCGTCGTGGCGACTGTGTGAAGACCGTCCAACAAGCTATCAAAACGAGTCATCTGTCCTCCTTCAGAAACTCGTAGACACGTTCCATGTCCACGAAGCGAAGGCAGGATACGTCTATCGGTTTGCCCTCCAGGATGTCGTTCACCAGAAAAAAGAACTCTGGTGCGACTTGCTGAATGTCCACACCCACCCGGGTATAGACGCACGTGTGAATCGCGCGGATGAGCTTGTACCGCTCGACGATTTCCTGCACGAGTCTATCGCGTCTCTTGCTCATGGCTTCTGTTCGAACGGCAAGGTGCCACACTTGGGGCACGTCAAGACGTTGGTGTTCTCGACAGACTCGAGCGAGGTGCCACAGCGTGGACAAAATCGCGCTGTGTCATCGAGGTTGCGTGACGCTGTTTTAGCGTCTTCACTTTCCTCTACGCCCAGTTTTTCAAACTCCTTCTCGGACATCGTAGCCTCCGTTAGGAGTTAGATGTGGATGCAGCCTTGTCTTGTACCCCCGATTTGCCAGCTTTTTTGTCGGCCTTCTCTTTCTTCTCGCCACCGTTCTTGGCACTGCGCGTGACCTTCGCTTTGCGTACGCGTGCCGAAGGATCACTGACGTGAAAGAGCTGTTCGAGAAGACGATCCACTGCCTTGTCGTTGTACTCCGGAATGACGTTGATGAACGCACGGAGCTTGCCCTGGTAGACGCAGACGAGGTCCGGCAGTTCCTGCGCCGGGATCACCTTGAAGAACTCCTCGATCTTGGCGAGGGTGTCCTCACGCACTTTCTGTCGGGCTTCGTATGCTGCGACCTCGCTGGTCTCGATCTCTTTGTCGAATGTGCGGCCAGAGCGGTCGCATTTGAGTGTCACAGTGAGCTTCATCGATTTTTCCTTTCAGAGAGGCGTTGTGCGGAAGCCATCCGCATGGAGAGCCTGGACTAAACGTTTACGGGTCTCGGTGCCAGGCACACCGTCGACCTTGATGCGGTCTGTAGGCTGGTGCTTGTTCCAGTCTTGCTGGAAGTGTTTTGTTGCTGTGGTGCTCTCTGCGCCGAGATTCCCATCCACACCGTACTTGGGAAGAATCGCCGGTCCGTAGAGGTCCACGAGGGCTTGCTGGATCTCTTGTGCGTTGTTCAGCGTTTCATCCGCGTCCCAACGATCCACGTCGTCAGTCTCACTGGCAGCTTGCTCTTCGAGCGCATGCAGTTCATTGATGTTCACAACGGCATCTGCACCCGGAGCTTTCACGAAACGCTCCATGAAGCTGTAGGAATCGATGGGGTATGTTTCGTACGCCGCATCGTTGCAAAGATCAAGTGGCCAGAGTGGACCCATGTCGTACTTTGATTCGCGCCAGTCGGTGTGCTGACTCATTCGTTGCCGAGACATACGTGCGCCGCCAGGGCGCATCGTCGCAGCCACGCAGAGGCGCTTCAGCTTGATGTTCGTGATGACTTGCTCCCACGTGTACGGCAGCATGTGCGTCGCACCTCGAAACGACTTCTCGAGTGCTTCGGGACGCTGCACCGCGAGTAACGCTGGAGGGAGCTTTCCAGCCCAGTAGCACCAATCGTGACCGTTGAGGTGACAGACGAGCGCGTTGACCATCTCCACCTGAATGGCGTCTCCGTTGCGCTTGGGTTCACCCCATGCGCCATCGAAGAGACGGAGGAGCATGAACGGAATACCGGTCGCAGACACCACGAAGTGTGTACACGCACCGGGCAACCCGATCCACTGAGCGAAGAACACACCTTTCTTTTCGACGACGGTACCGCCACGGCGCTTCGCGAGAGCTTCGGCCGCAGCCTTATCCGTGCACTTCTCAAGGTGCGTGACCTTGCGTGAAGAGAACCAACGTATGGTGCCCCACTCAGTGATGCCCGCAGTCGCGTGGTCAAGCCACCAGAGAGCATCGACTGCTGTGAGCCGTCCAGGGTAACACTGTACGGTGGGGAAATAGTCTGTGTAGTCCTTGATCGTCTCGAGGATGTCGAGGTGCGTACGGTCATAGAGCACGTCGAGCGTGTTCTGTGCCTGCGCCGGAGTGATTGGTCCCACCCCCGCCTTCTCCCACAGCTCAGCGAACTGTTCTCGAATCTCTTTCGCGTGGTCACGGAGATGTTTGATGTACTCGGGCTTCACGGTGCACTCCTCTCAGCGGGCTTTGCCGCGACACATGTAGTAATAACCGCACCACTTGGGTGTGCAGGCCCACGACGTGGGATCACATGGCGGGAATACGCCTGCGGTGATGGCACGCGCAACGCCCGTGACGATCTCGAACATCCACTTGTAGTCCTGGGTCGTACGCATGCTGTGGATGCGTTTTACTTTGGGCACCTTTTGATTCAGCAGCTCATCGTAACGGACAAGACTGATCTGTTCGGCGTACGCGTAGATCGTGAGTTGCAAAGAACCTCTGATTTCATCTTCGCTAACCGACTTCGAACGCGTCTTGAAATCCGAAATGGCGGTGCGGAAAACCTCGGGAACATCGGAGCCGTACTGCTTGAGAAGCGTCCGCTCTTCTTCGCTCATGATGGCGTCGGCGTTGGTATCGATGAGGTCGATAAAGCCTACGAGAGGGACACCTTCGACATTGATCTCGAGTTTCTTTTCGATACCGCGTGTGCCGTTAGCCGTTACCTGCGGCTTGACCTTGGGTGCGAGGATACGGTTGTAGAGACTGACGAGCTGAATGCCCGTGTCCTTGATCTTCCCTTGATTGACACCCTCTACCTTCCAATCTTCGGCAGGAACATCCTTTGCGTTGTGATCGAAGCTGTCCGAAAAAGCAGCGACGACTTGCTCCACCGGTGCAGGTACGTTGTGATCCACGATGTGATGGTGCGTGAACTCTGCGGCTTTGTGGGTACCCGAACCGAGAGTGATCGCAACGCCCGGCGGGCGCTTGTTGTCACAGATGTAACGGTGGTAGTACTGCATCGGGCACTTGAGGTACATCGCAATTTGCGAGTGGCTCAAGTACCCCGTGGGCAACTGATACCCACCTACCGGCGTGTTCTTCGCGATGTGTTCGCGCAGCTTGTCATCAATATCGATGACAGGTTCGTTCGCGAGTTCTTCTCTTCCTTTGGCCATCCGCTTTACCTTCCTGACTTCGGGGGACGCGTGGACTCACCCGGCATGGCCCTGCCACCGCCTTTACCCAAGCGGGCTTCGCGTTCACGCGTACGTACCGCAGTCAGACGTTTGTTCTGCGCAAGCAACGCTTTCATAGGGTCACCGCCACCCTCCGCAGGTTCTTCAGCGACCGAGGTATGTACGGATGGCAATCCTTCATTGGGAGAAGGAGGCGCGAAAGACTCGCCCAGTTCTTCATCGATGATGCCCGGATCTTGAACTTCATGCGTCTCTTCATCGACGGGGTACTCACGAGGAGCCGTTGTCGTGGTACGCAGCTCCGCAGTCAACTTGACACGCTCCTCTGCGATTTCTGCGGGCGTAAAACTACGTATGGGTCCCGAGGTGACGGGCACTCCGTTCGTGAGCTTCACCCCACACGAGGGACACTTCTCGCTGAGAGGACCCGGTTCACAGTCGATGACGACACCGAAGCGCACGTCGTCTACGTCATGCGAATCAGTAGCTGCGTCCGGTACAAATACGATGCCTGCCATCGGCTTCAAACCCTGAACTGCGAGCATCCCCGTGATGAACTCAACAAACTCATCGTGACTGTACGTGATCGTGATCTTTGGCATGTTAAACCTGCCTTGCTCTCGCAACGTGACGCTGTACGTCCCGTTGGTAACGGCATCCCTCTTCGAAAAGAACGATGCCAAGGTCAGCACAACGTTCACGACGATCGCAACGCGCACACGTCAACGCTGAAATGATCGTGTCCGACACCGTGCGTTTCATGGAGAGCCCGCGTGCAATGTGAATATCGATGGTGTGTCTGCACAACAGTCGAAACACCGTCACATCTCGCCGTTGCCCTACGCGATGGTTTCGATCGATGGACTGATCATACGCCAGTAGCTTCCAGGGCAGGCTGAAGTAGACCATGTAGTTTGCGGCATTCAACGTGATGCCCACACCCGTTTCCACTTGTCCGAGGTAAATGCGACAGGACTCGTCTGTTTCGAACTTCGCTGCGGGCACAGCCACGTTGGGCGTATTTCCGTCTGCACGTACCAGCGTGAATGCGCGTTTGGTTTTCTTCCAATGGTCCTTGATCGCTTCTTCGATCCAGTCCATCTCCGGACGAAACTGCGCCCAGATGATGCACTTGTGGGTGGGCTCCACGAGGATCTCATCGAGCTTATGGATCAGTACTTCGAGTTTCGCGTTCTCCTGCATCCTCTGCACAATGGACGGCGCAGGCGTTGAGTTCACTTGACACTTTGAAGTGTACGGCTTGATGTGCGCATCGACGCAGTCGCGTAGGTGTGCACATCCATCGCAGATGTTGGGCACATCTGCCTTGAGGTACATGAAGCCGCACGCGACTTGCAGAAGTTTATTGACGAGTACCGCCGCATTCGGGATGTCGATGAGGCCCTGCTCCGTGAGGATCTTCTCTTCGCGCATCAGTGCCTGAGCCAATTCATCGAACTCTTCCGAAAGAATGATCGTGTTGTAGAACTTCTGCTGACTCGGTTTCATGTCGATGGGCAGGTCAACGACGTACTGCTCAGGTAGGTCCAGGCACTCTTTCTTCGTACGACGAAGCGCAACCAGGCGCACGCGTTCGTTGAGTACATGGAGATTCTTGTACCCAATCACGATGCGCTTGTTCATCGGCGCTGTACGGCAGAACGTCTGCTTGAATTTCCAGAACGACTCCGGCATGAAGCAAGGTGAAAGAAACCGAAACTGCGAGTACATGTCTCGAGGATCACCTGTCGAAGGTGTCCCCGACATGATGACGCGTCGACTCGGTTTGCGACTCAGCGTTAACGCTGCCTCTGTGCGACCGCTGCGCGCGTCTTTGATGTAGTGCGACTCGTCCGCGACGATGGCGTTGTAGGGAAACTCAGCCTGGATCTGCTCGAGGTAGAGTCGCGCAGAACCATAAGTGATGACCATCCCTGAGTAGTTCTTCGCGTCTGCGATCTGCGCACTCTTCTCTTCGCGACTCAGTCCATCAATGATGCGGTACTCCTGGTTAATCCCGTGGCGTGCTGCTTCCGTAGCCCATACATGAAGCACCACACGCGGACAGAGGATGAGGGGCTTGGCGTTGATGGCGCGTTGCCAGTCGACGATGATTTTCGTTTTGCCCAAGCCGCATGCGTAGAACAGTGCCACGCGCATGTTGTACAGCACGTGGATGAACCCCTCGAGCTGATGCTCGTAAGGTTGTGTCTTGAACGCGAACCCCGGAGGCAATACGTGCTTCTCGACACGTTCGTCGTAACGTTCGAGTTGTGCGATGGCATTGCGAGCCGCTTCTGAAACTTCGAACCGAAGTTTCAGAGCCTTGAGATCCTTCAGCACGAGCTTGTAGACGGGATAAAACGCAGGAAAATACCAGAGCAACGTACCTTTCTTGGTCACGGCACCGAACACTTTTTTGAACGAGAGATCAGTGCTGTAGATGACGAAAACAGGCGTTCCGTTGAGGCTCGTGATTTTTAGAACTTGCGTTTCCATGTTTATCTCGCCGACATTACTCCATGCACTTTGCGCTCGTCAAGGCCACAAATCGAACAGACCAGCCTGTATTCGGTGGACAACTGATTCTTGCGACCGATGCCTGCGTTCCAATCGTGATGGACCTTTTTCTGCAAGTGAGGGAGACTACAGCGTGGACAAATCCAGTTCGCATCGTCGTCACCCCCTGGCAGAAGTTCTTGAGGTTCTGCGAAGCTCACCGCAAGAGACTGACTCGACCCTTTATCGACCAGCGCAGGCAGCAGACTGGCTGCAAGCAGACATTTACTCGGTAAAGTTGCAGTCCATCTCTCGGTCACGAAGGTACAGGCGGGAGTCCCCAGGGCTCCGTGCATGGTACAGAGCAGTGCTTTGGGACAGAGTCCACACAAAAAGCGTCCACGCAATCCTTCACAATTCACCTTGTGGACGCAGAAGTTGCAGACCACACGCTTGTAATCAGATGCCACCTAACCTATTCTCCTTTCAGATGAATTGAGGAAGCGCCGATGTCTGATATGGCCCTGACGGATCTGGAATCCCTGTATCGAAACAATACAGCGCATCCCAATCCGATGTTCGACTTCGTGACCGGATTCGTACCCCGGCGCTTGCGCGACCTCTTCGCGTGGATGGAGTACCTCTACTACAACTCAGCACAGGTCTTTGCTGCGTTGAAGAAGTTCTCCGAATACCCCATCACGGACATCTCCTACAACACCACCAACCGGGGCGCAGAAGATCGTGTGAAGGAACTGCTCGAAAAAACCCTGCGCGTGAAAGAGATTCTCATCCTTGCAGGACGCGACCGTTGGATCTACGGCAATTCCTTCATCTCCCTGTACCAACCTTTCGCGCGTTTTCTGAAGTGCCCCCAGTGCAACAAGCTCGTCAACATCCAACACGTGAACTACCGCTTCAAGTACACACCGATGACCTTCGAATACACCTGTCGCAAGTGCCGCCGCACGGTGCGAGGCAAGGTCATCGATCGGCGACTGACGGACCCCCACAAGATTCACATCATCCGTTGGGACCCCAAACAGATGGACATCGATCACGATCCCATCTCGGGAAAATCCATCTACTACTACTCGATCCCACCCGACATCAAGAACCGCATCCGGCAAGGCAACAAACTGTTGCTGAATCACTTGCCCCTCGAATTCATCGCCGCAGCGCGCGACAACAAGATGTTTCGGTTCAAGGATGGCCATGTCTACCACATGAAGGTCGCACCCCCTGCGGGCATCGATCCTCAGTGGGGATTTCCACCCCTGACGAGCACCATCAAGCTCTTCTTCTACACGGCGATTCTGCGCAAGGCGAATGAAGCGATTGCGCTCGATCATCTCGTGCCCTTCCGGGTGTTGTTTCCCAAGCAAACATCCGCGAACGCAGACCCCATCCAAACCATCTCGCTCTCGCGCATGTTCGAAGAGGTCAAGCGCGGTCTGGGACGCCATCGCAAAGACCCGCTCACCATCTTCCATTCGGGTGTGCCTGTTGACTCGCTCCAGATCGGTGGCGATGGCCGGGCTTTGCTCACGCTCGGTGAAGTGAAAGAAGCTGAAGACTCCATCATCGCTGCGATGGGTATTCCACGCGAATTCATCTACGGCGGGCTGTCGTTCACTGGGTCTGCGATTACGCTTCGTATGTTGGAAAATCAGCTCCTCACCTACACGGGCGAGCTGAACGAACTGCTCCAGTGGGTCACCACCCGCTCCTGCAAAATGCTGGGCTGGCCCAACGTTGAAGTAGAACTCACCGAGTTCAAGCTCATCGATGACGTACAGCAGAAGCAGCTCATCCTGCAACTGAACCAGCAGTCGCAACTCATCTCGAACACGACCATCGCAGAACTCAACGACTTCGACCTCAAGAAGGAACGGGAACGTCGTCTGCAAGAGCAGCTCGACGAAATTCGTTTCCAACAGAAGATGCAGCAGGAGACACAGCAACTACAACAGTCCCTCGCACAACAAGCACGTTCGCAGGCGATGCTCGGTCAGACGGGTTTGCAGTACGACCAGCAAGCCGTCATCGGACAAGCCGATCAGATCGTACAAGAACTGATGGGCCTCGACGCGGGCATGCGTAAGAGCCGACTCCACGCCCTGCAAGTCGAAGACTACGTGATGTACAGCTGTGTGGTGCAGCGTCTGGAAGAACAGCAAACACAGACTGAGTACTCTGCGAAACGCCAGGCGCAAGGTGGAGGCTAGCTCATGGGAAAGGGCCAAGAAGAGAGCATCGCCTCGGTGGTGAAGCGTGCGTCGGAGTTCCCGGATGACAACGGCAAGGGCGGCGCCAACGTCACAATACCTCAACTCTTCCCGACGCAGTACCCCATCCCCCAGGGTGAGAAGATCATCACCGATGAACCGCCTCCAGGTGAATCAAGACCCGAGGGAGTACCTCAATACAACCTGCGTGCGCACTTCGAGCGCTTCATCATGGGTCAGCAGATGGTAGGGGGCAGCAAAGACGCTGGTTTCGAGTACGAAGATCGGGATGATTCCGCGGACTACGAAGCACTGATGAATCGTATCCTCGACGGTTCCGCAATGTTGCGCTGGGAAGAACGCAAAACACTGAATGACGGTACCATGGTCATCGCAGTCAGTTACTTCACCCCGCTAGATAAAGTAAAGAAGAGCGAGGACGAGGTATCGTCGTGACACCCACGTTCTTCAAGAGTGCTGCTCGCTACTTCATGACGAAGCACGCGGGCATTCTACGTACCGACCTGGGCCAGCAGCTCACTGCACCTATTCGTGAATGGGTAAGTGATCTGTTCACAGAAGAACCCGAAGAACAAAAAACGACGGCCCCCACACAAGTTGTTGTGCAACCTGCGGGGGGCCGTCCAGTTCTGATCACGCTGCCGGTGGCGACGACTCCTCCAGAGGCGCCGTCTCCGGCTCCTCCGTCAGATGCGCAGCAACAGCAACAGCGTTCGGATCAACATCCTGCTTCTCCTGCTCCCGGCCCTGTGGTTCCTCCTTCGAGGGGTTGACGTTCTTCTGCACGTCGGTCGCCGCCTTGGCAGCCTTCGCAGCTTTGGCAGCCTTGGCGGCCTTCGCCGCCTTCGCCGCGGCGGTGCCTTGGGCCTTGCCCTTGGCACTGATCTGGTCCCCGACCGGCACACTCAGCCGACCGGCACCGCTCCGCTTCTCCGCGAGCTTTGTATCTCGCATCATGCGGTGTGTCTTGCACAGCGTGGAGGGCTCGTAGACGTCTCCTTTCTCCCTGAGCCTGTGCTCCACGATTGCTCTGCCGGCCATGCCGACAGTTATCGCGACCATCTCCTCGCAGCCCGGCTCGCGGCACTGCGTGGTCATGACCAGGCGTCTCTGCTGCCGTCGCAGCCTCGCCTGACGCTCTCCCTCGGGCAGGTAGTCGGGCAGGTTCTTGCCCTGGTAGAGCGCCACGATGGCGTTCATGTCGTTGATGTCGACGTACATGCTCTCGCTCGTCGCGAGCACGCACGCGGGCAACGACTCGTCCCCCTCCGTCCACTCTGTGGGGTTCCGGTCCGGATCGAACGGGTAGAACCCCAGCAGCTTCCACAGCGCGGTGATGTCCGCGATGAGGGCGTACGCTTCCTCTGCGGTCATCTGGATGGGTACCTGCTTCCCCGCGAGCCGGCCAAGCTCGTTGGGAATGGAACAGGTGACCTTGGCTCGCATGAGCCGGTTCATATCGTAGATCGACAACCCTTCGGGCCACGCGAGGCGGAACCGCCCCGCACGTTCTTCAGCCATTGCGCACCTCCGGTTGGTGGCAAGAGTGACTCCCCCGTTGTGGCTAGCCAAAGGAAAAATGAGCAACAAACCGTGCCCAAATACCCACGTCACGTGCAGTACTGGTGGGGGAATACCAGTGACTACACGGACGCGGGGCATGTTCTTGTAACATAATACCGTTGCATTTTTGCATAAGGAACGTTTAACTGATAAGCATGAAAGAAATCATCCTCACACGTAACAAAGTAGCGCGAGTAGACGACGTTGATTACGAAGAACTCAACCAGTACGCGTGGTCAGCGATGCCTAACCACTATACGTGGTACGCGCAACGAATCACTTCACGCGTCCCCGGCCCCCGAAAAATCATTTTGATGCATCGTCAAATTCTGCGAGCCCTTTCAAAAATAGAAGTTGATCATCGTGATGGTAATGGTCTCAATAACTGTCGTCACAACTTACGCCTTGCAACCCATCAGGAAAATCTACGTAATCAAACACGCAAAAGAAAGAATACATCTTCACGTTTTAAGGGGGTGTATTGGCGAAAAGACATTCAAAAATGGCATGCCCAAATTGGAGATGGAACACGCACTATACGCGGCAACCCTCATCGAATTAACTTAGGTTGTTTCGACAACGAAGAAGATGCGGCACACGCGTATGATGACGCTGCACATCGTCTGTTCGGTGCATTCGGCACCGTGAATTTCCCGCGTGACTTTGCCTTGGATACGCAAATACCCCAGTCTATACTTCACCCATGAAGCTCACACCCGTACTCGTCGATGCAGGTACACGACGAGAACAGATCCACCAGAAGGCCATTGAGGGCGTGCAAAGTGTCTTCCCTTTGCAGCACCGCAACGTGGCACTCGAAATCAAAAACGTCCACGTGAAGCCCAAGGAGTACTCTTCGCGTGAACAGAAGGACGCGATCCTCAACGGGCAAACCCTACAAGAACCTTTGCGCGGTGACCTCGTCCTGCGTAACGCAGCAGGTAAAATAATCGACAGAAAGGACGGTGTCACTCTCGCACAGCTTCCGTACTTCACGCAGCGGCACACCTTCATCGTCGACGGCAACGAATACTCCGTAGCGCATCAGCGACGGGTGCGTCCCGGGGTGTACACACGCGTGCGGGGTAACGAAGAACTGGAAGCGGCGTTCAATCTAGGGAAAGGGGAGAATTTTCGAATCAACATGGACCCTGCGAAGGGGCACATGTACTTGCAGTATGGCTCAACGAACATCCCACTCTACCCCGTGCTCAAGTCGCTCGGCGTGAATGACACACAGATCAACAAACACTGGGGTGAGGGAGTCGTAGCGACGAATCGTGATGCGTTCACGAAGAAACAAAACCAGGCGGTCTCGAAGCTCTACGAAAGACTCGTACCGGAATACAAGCGAACCGCAACCGCACCCGAGAGCATGGCTCGCGAAATCGCTGCACAGTACAAAGACACGATGCTCGATCCAAACGTTACCGAGCGTACCCTCGGTGAACGCTTCGATCACGTGACACCGCAGACGCTGCTCAAGGCGTCGCAGAAGCTCCTCGATGTCCACCGTGAAGGCGTCGACACCGACGACCGCGACAGTCTTTCATTCCAGTCTCTCCACAGTGTGGATGACTTCATCAAAGAACGCATCCAGCTCGAAGGCCGATCACTCACTCGCAAGATCAAGACACGAGTCAGTGCAGCAGGAAGCGCCCCGACTCTCGCGAAGGTGATGCCCGCATCCCCATTCACACGATCTCTGCGATCGTTCGTCACGAACGCTGCGCTCTCTGCCATCCCCACGCAGATCAACCCAATGGAGATCATCGACAGCGCAGTGCGTGTGACCAACCTCGGAGAAGGTGGCATCAGCTCGGAAAGGGCTGTACCGAGCGAAGCAAGGAACTTGCACCATACGCATTTCGGCTTCATCGATCCCGCGCGCACACCAGAGAGCTTCCGCGCGGGCATCGATCTGCGCACATCCATCTGGACCAAGCGCGATGAGCAAGGACGCATGTACTCGCTCATGCGCAATGCGAAGACCGGTTACCTCGAAGACGTTCCTGTGCAGAAGATAGAGAAATCGACAGTCGCGTTCCCTGGCGAAATGAAGCGCACGTCGGGACTGTCCGCATTGCGTGAAGGGAAACTCGTTTCAGTCGCGAAGAAGGATGTGGACTACGAGTTGCCGCACCCTTCCTTCATTTTCTCTCCAGCATCGAACACAGTGCCCATGCCCGAGAGCCTCCAGGGAAACCGGACACTCATGGGTGCGAAGTACTCCACGCAGGCGCTTCCTCTCGTGGACCGCGAAGAGCCGCTCGTGCAAGTCGAGTCCTTCAACCCTGGGCGCACGTTCGAAAGAGAGTTCGCTGATCTCATTGTACCCACGTCGCCTATGGCCGGCGTCGTGACGAAAGTCGACCAGGACTACATTTACATCAAACCCGAGTACCGCAAACGCGCCGCCGATGAAGAGACGTTACATCCCTACGGCTACATGGCCCCCAGGGAACACGTACTCACGGAAGATGACCCCGACGATGAAAAGACGGCGGCAACCGCTACTCCGCTGCTCAAAATCCCCTACGATACGAACTTCCCACTGTCGTCCAAAACGTACCTGCACAACAACGTGATCGTAAAAGCGGGTGACCATGTAGAAGCAAATCAGCACCTCGCGGATAGCAACTACACAAAAAACGGTCGGCTCGCGCTAGGGAAGAACTTGAACGTAGGCTACCTCGCGTACTACGGGTTGAACTCCAACGACGCGGTTGTGGTCTCCGAAACGGGCGCCAAGAAACTCACCAGCGAGCACATGTACAAGGAAGCTCTGCCTCGCGACAACGACATCGTACTCGACAAACAGAAGCACCAAGCACAGTTCGGGATGCGCTGGACCGCAGAGCAGTACACCAAACTCGATGAGCGCGGTATCGCCAAGAGCGGAAGCATCGTACAGCCCGGTGATCCCCTTGTACTCGCGATTCGTAAGACAGCTCCATCGGCTGAACAACAAATGCTGGGCCGTCTGCACAAAACACTCGCGACACCTTATCGCGAAGTGACCGTGATCTGGGACCACCGAAATGAAGGCGAAGTTATTGACGTCGTCGTGAACGAGTCACGTGTCATCCTCACTGTGAAAACGCAGGAAGCCGCGGCCATCGGTGACAAGGTCGCTGGGCGCTACGGCAACAAAGGAGTCATCTCGAAGATCATCCCAGACGATCAGATGGTCCACACCAAGGATGGTCCTCCGCTTGACCTGATCATGACCTCTGCGGGTGTAGTTTCCCGCGTAAACCCGGCGCAGATCATCGAAACCGCTGTCGCGAAAGTCGCGCGCAAGACGGGTGAACCCATCGTCATTCCGTCCATGTCAGGACGGAACAACGTACAGTGGGCAAAAGACCTGCTCAAGAAACACGGCATCAGTGACAAGGAAATTCTCGTCAACCCTGTCACAGGTAAAAACATCGAAGGACCTGATGGCAAGGGCATCATGGTTGGACCGCAGTACATTTACAAACTCTTCAAGTCGACCGAGACGAACTATGCAGCGCGCGGAGTCTCTGACTACGACGTGAACCTTCAACCCGCGAAGGGCGGTACCGAAGGCGCGAAGGCTCTCGGTCGCATGGAAATCGGTGCTCTGCTCGCACACGACGCACGCAATGTGCTGCGTGAAGCATCGACACTCAAGAGTTCCAAGAACGATGCATGGTGGCGCGCGTATCAACTGGGGCAGCCACTGCCCGCAGTGCGCACACCTTTCGCAGTCGACAAATTCACTGACATGCTGAAGGGTGCGGGCATCCGCATCGACAAAAGTCAAAACATCGTAACACTCGGTCCCATGACGGACCATGACATCGACAAACTGTCCTCGGGAGCCATCACACGCGGTACCATGGTCCGCGAAAAAGACCTCAATCCTGAAAAAGGTGGACTCTTCGATCCTGTGATCACGGGCGGCACCAACGGTAACCGCTGGTCACACATAGCTCTCGAAGAGCCGGTCGTAAATCCTACGTTCGAGGACCCTGTTCGTCGACTCCTCGGAATGACTCAAGCGGAATTTCGGAATGCAGTACGCACTGAAGGCGGTACAGGTATTCGCAAGCGCCTGAAAGCCTTCGACGCCGGTACTCGCCGCACAGAACTTGAAGAAGAAGTGCGCGACGCCACCGGCGCCAAGCTCGACAACGCCATCAAACAACTCAAAACGCTCAAGGCACTTCACAAACAACAACTCAAACCAGAAGACGCGTTCATACTTTCAAAGTTGCCTGTCGTGCCCCCCGTGGTACGTCCGATACTACCTTCGCGAGGGAAACGCGATCTGCTCATCGCAGACGCGAACTACTTCTACAGAGATGCCATTCTCGCCAACGAGTCACTCGCAACCGCAAAGAAGAGTCTCCCCGAGGATGAAGTGGGCAAGGCACGCATGCATCTCTACGACTCAACCCGCGCTGTGTTCGGATTGGATGACGCCGTGAGCCCTCAACTGAAGGCGCGCGGAGCCCAGGGCTTCATCAGCACCATCTCAGGACAAGGCAGTCCGAAGCGCGGATTCTTCCATGCGAAGATACTCAAGCGCACGCAAGATCTGACAGCCAGAGGTACAGTAGCGCCTGACCTTACACTCGACATGGACCAAGTCGGCCTTCCCGAGGACATGATCTGGAAGACCTACGAACCCCACATCATGCGCCGACTCGTGCAAGGTGGCTACAAAGCACTCGACGCACAGAAGATGATCGTGGACCGTCATCCCGTAGCACATGACGCGATGATGGCCGAAACGCAACAACGCCCCGTCATCGTGAACAGAGCCCCAACGCTGCACCGCTTCGGCATGGTGGGCGCATATCCGGTGCCCGTGTCAGGAAAGACCATTCGCGTGAACCCGTTCATGGAACAGGGCATGAACATGGACTACGACGGGGACACGGTGCAGATTCACGTACCTGCGAGCGAAGGAGCTATGCAGGACGTACGTTCGATGACGCTCTCGAACCTCCTCTTCGGCGACAAAACACGCAACGACCTGATGGTGTTCCCCCAGCACGAAGCGATCCTCGGCATCTACACCGCGAGCAGCACGAAGGGTGGTAAAGCGGTCAAATTCAAGACCAAGGCTGCCGCGCTCGCGGCATACAAAAGAGGAGAAATTCAGCTCAACGACAACGTGACGATTGGCTAACGAGCTGATCTGTCCTATACTTTCAGCGACGTAGTACACGACAAGGAGATTTCAATGAGCCATCTCGACACCGCATACAAGCTGGGCGCCGCCCAGGCCGTGCAGGATTTCCAGGCCGAAGCACAGAAGCTCGCACTCGAAGCCACACGGCCCCCGCCGCAGGGTACGGGACAGATCATCAAGCAAGGTCCGATGCCGGTACCGCAACCCAGAACGCCCCCGCCCGGCGCAACCAACATCGGACAGGGACGCCAAGCCGGAGTTCCCCCCGCACAGTAGGATGTTCCCATGAGCTTCCTCGACACAGCCTATCGCCTCGGCGCGGATGCAGCGCTTCATGACTTTCGTGTGAAGCACGCGGTAGGCATCCCGCAACCCGTACAGGGTCCCAACATGGGTGCAGGCACCACCCCTCTTCCCACGGGTGGCCAACAGCCCACGCCCATGCCCGCAGGTGACACTACTGCGAAGCTTTCGCAGGACTTCTTCGGGCCGTTCCTCGAGCGTGGTGACGACAACCCAACAGATGCTCCGCGAAAAACAGCCGCAGAGTACGCTGTCGAAAAGGCTCTCGAGAAGCTCGGAGAACCGAAAAGCAAGCGTAACAAGCTCAGACCCACATCGCATGCTCCCGCGGGCAAAGGTACGCGATTCTCCGCGCTCAAGGGAAAGCTCAGCCGCCAAAAAGGTCGCTCTCGATCTATGACGGCCAAGGGCTAACATGCGGAAGCACGCAGCCGGTGGCGGTGGTGCCGCTCTAGGGATGGAAGTTCTCGGTCTGCCGGGAAGCATCATCGGTGCACACCACGAAGGCGGTCTTCGGCCGGCTGTGGGCGCAGGTGTCGGCGGCGGTCTGGGCATCGGAGCAGGGTTGGGTGTGAAACACCTGCTCAACAAGTACATCACGGGTGGTGCCTTCGAGAAGCAACACCCGCTGCTCGCCACCGCCATTGAAGCAGCGCCGCTCGCGCTGGGCAGCACGATCGGTGGTGCATTGGGTTCGCAACTTCTGAAGCGCGCATCCGTCTTCGAAGAAGCAGGCTGGGCCCGTGCACTTCACGTTCTCGGCCTGAGGGTCTGATGTGGCGTCGCTCTTCGCCATTAGTGGAAAACTTGCCGCGCTCGCTGACCTCGGAGTTTACGGCGTAAAACACGCTGCCGAGTTCGCGCCGGGGATTCCTTCGGGGAAACCCATCAGTCGCCTACCCTCGATCAAGCCCACGACGCTTAACCGCTGGACCCTCGCGGTTCAAGACCATGAAGCCGCACGGGCTGGACGCCACTTCGATCTGCGCCTCGTTGACCCCGACGCAGGGAAAGCACACTCCTGGGCCATCCCAAAAGCGAAGCTCCCCGCGCCGGGTGAGAAACTTCTCGCGGTGCAGACCTTCACGCACACCCCCGAGTATGCCCTGCACTTCGGAGACAAGAAGCCCGAGGTGATCTCTTCGGGGTACGGACGTGGCCGTGTGCATATGGCCGTCAAGGCACCGGTCGACATCATCGAAGCGAACAACGATAAAGTACGTTTCAACCTCTACGAGGGAAAGCAGAACAACGAGTACGTTCTGCACAGAACGCACGAGAACAAGTGGCTGCTACAGAACGTGACAGTCACGAAGGCGACCAACCCGGATCTACCGCACAGCAAACCCACCTACAAAGAAACAGAGCCGGACAAAGTCGATGTGACCAACGACAACCAGCTCATGATGGCAAAAATCGATGGTGCCCATAACACGATTCAACTCAACACGGGTCAACCCGTACGCATCTTCAGCTACCGTCCGACTGAGCGTAACAGCGGAATCATCGAGCACACGCACCGATTCCTCCCCGGGCTCACATCACGTGTACCCGATAGCCTGGACGGACTCGTCTTGCGCGGAGAACTCTTCGCCGCTGACCCACATACCGGACGAGCCCGTGAGGCTGTCGAAACCGGCGCGGTGCTCAACTCGGGCGTCTGGAAAAGCCGCGACACCCAATCGCACTCGCCACTTCGTGCAGTCATTTTCGATGTGGCTCGCCGTAACGGAAAGGATGTCGAATCGATCCCGTATCAAGAAAAACTCGACGTTCTCAAGCGTGTTAACGCAGCCCTCCCCTTCCTCGAACTACCTCCGATGGCAGGGACTGCGAAAGAGAAGATCCAGCTTCTGGAACGCATCCGGTCGGGTCGTGAGCCTACTACGAGCGAAGGCGTAGTGATGTGGCCGTTGGGCGGAGGCCCACCTGTGAAGGCGAAGTTCCGTCCTGATCACGATGTGTACGTGCGCGAGGTGTTCCCCGAGGAAGGAAAGCGTGAAGGTCTCGCGGGAGGATTCGCGTACTCGTGGACTCCACGAGGCAAGATCGTAGGTCGCGTCGGCACAGGTATAGTGCATGAACTAAAACGCGACATGCTGGCGCACCCTGAGAAGTACATCGGTCGCGTGGCCCGCGTTCGCGCATTGGGTTTGTACACCGACAAGGACCACCCGAAGAAACCAGGTGCGCTTAGAGCCCCTTCGTTCCAGGATTGGCATCTCGATAAGGGAATGCAGCAGCTTGAAGAGAAGACCTCCGCCCTCTACCATGGCTCGCCACGTCAGCTAACAGAACTAACACCGAGCAACGAACACGGGGACCCAGACCTGGGTGAACGGGTGTTCGCCACGCCGTCACGCACCTTCGCCACGGCTTACGCCGGCAAGAAGTGGGGCGACCGTGACATCGCGCAGAGCACTCGCGGTGGCGGCAAGACGCCGTGGCACATGATTCTGCGTGAGATGCGCCCCGGCGCGCTCAAGGACACCTTCGATACTACAGGATTCATCTATAGTCTTCCTGACGCGGGCTTCACACGCGAGAGCCGACGCACCCGCATGGAAGTAACGAATCCAGCGGCAGTCACACCCCTCAAGGCCGAGCAGCTCACCAACGTGCTGCGCACTCTTCAGCGGCATAAAGACGTGACGCTTCTTCCCTACGACCCCACGCACCCCACGACAGAAACCGCGGTGCGCCGCTCCATCAAGCGCATGCGTGAGATGCCCACAGCCGGACAGCAAGAGTACCGCACCTGGCGCCTCGAGAACGCTCCGCCAGAGATGAAGGCGCTGTGGGAGAAGCTTGAGAAGACTTCCGCACAAGGTCTCAGTGATCCACACGACCACACACCCGCCCCTGTCGGCAGTGTCGCCTGGCACTTCCACAACCACGAGCATGGCTACCGGCACTGCTGCGGCTCGAAGACGAAGCCTTACACCATCACCACGCACCCCAAAGGCCATCGCATCGATGTGCCCGAAGCAGTCGGCCACGGCTTCCTTCGCAAACCAGTGCTGTTCCGCTTCACGGAAAAACTGCCCGAGGGTGGCTACTTGCTGGAGTCGGGTAAACCTGCGAAGAAGGTTGAGTAACGCTGCGAACCTACCTATAATTCTCCCCGAAGAGGTTCGCCTATGCCCTTTTCCAGTGATGCGCAGCGCAGGTTCATGTATGCCAAGCACCCCCGCATTGCAGCGCGGTGGTCTGAGCACACCCCGAAAGGGAAGGACCTGCCTGAGCATGTGAAAAAGGCCGTCGACGCTGCCCTTCAGACCCTTGCATTGCCCGCGGTCATGACTGCACCAACGTTGGCGACACCTTCGTTGGCCAAACTGAAAGCATCAGCGACCCGAAAGATCAGTGCTGACTTGTCCGGCGAAGACATCGCCGCGCAGCTCAAGCAGCATGCGCGCCCCGACAGCGACTTCCGGCCTGATCAGCTTGCGAAGGGCATCGAGGTAGAGCGCGAGCATTCCGAGAGTCTTCCTGTCCGCAAGGCTATCACGAAAGGGCACCTCACGGAGTTCGATACGTACTACGATCCGCTTGCGAAGATGGAAGACGAACTCAAGGCAGGCAAGACCGCAGCGTACGGGCTCGGAGTACAAGCCGCATTGGCGAAACTCGGAAACGTCGCACGCAACCCCCTTGAAGTAACACGAGATAAACTGAAGCACGCCGCTGTATCTAACCGGGTAGTGGGGACTGCGGCCCTATCGCTTCTCGGTGCCGGCATTGGGTCACTCGCCGCAGGTCCTGAAAATCGAGGACGTGGAGCTATCATGGGCGCTGGAACCGGCGCTGGGATAGCTCTGGGTGGACATGCACGGCGTCTAGGTAACCAGCTACCGACAACCCGCCTACAAAAAAACCTGCTTGAACTTGCCGGATCAGGCGCAGGTGGCGCTGGCGGTTATCTTCTTGGACGCGCCATCGCTCCCGAACGAACACGAGCATGAACAGGAGAACAACAATGACACGGCTCACTCAGCGCATCATCCAACTTCGCCTCGCGGTTGTCGCTGCGTACATCACAGCCATGACCCTCTGCTTCTGGCCGCTCGTCGCGCTCGCTGTGGAAAGTGCACCTGCACTTTCCACACAGAAGTGGTGGCAAGCGCTGCTGCTCCCCGTCGCGAGTGCCCTTGGCTTGGTAGTAGCCGCATTCATCGCCGCCGGTCTGCGAAAGCTCGTACTGGTCCTCGAAGCCAAGTTCAAGATCGACATTCCCATTCAAGTCGAAGACCTGATGGTGGAAAAAGCGAAGCAACTGTGTGCGTGGGGTGAAGAACAGCTCGAGAAGCGTGTACTTCATGGCGATGGCGTAAGGACCCCCGGCGCCGAGACCGTCACCAAGGTCAAGGATGCGCTCTGGAAGGTCGCCGACAGCATGGGCTACGGCAAAGAGTACACCGAAGAAAAGCTCACACAACTCATCGAAGGCATTCTGCACCTCAACCGCGCAGGGAGTGAAGGCGTCATCGGCAGCACCGGTGAACGTGCAGCAGCCATCACGGCAAAGACGAACGGCAAGTGACCCCATTCTACAAAGAAGGAGTGCTGCAAGCGCTCCAAGAGTTGGGCTTGAAGTGCGCCTCGCGCAGCGACGAGCTAGGCACACCCTTCCCCTCAAAGTCGAAGAACATCCCGGCAGAACGACTTGCCGACATGTTGCAACAGCAGAACGATGAAGAAGTGAAAATCTATCCCGAGAATGGTCACTTCTTCAGCAAGGGGAAACACGTCTCGTGGGGTGCACCTGTCAGTATGTCCGGACTCGATGAAGGCCAGCCTGTGGGTCCGGGCATCATGACGCCATTCAGCCCCCGAGGGTGACCGTGACCACAACGGTTGGGCACCTACTGCTGAACGACGTACTTCCGTCGTCACATCAGATCACGGGATCCGTCAACAAAAAACAGCTCAACACGCTGATGGTGGACCTTGCTCACAAGGATCCCCAGCTCTACGTCGAGACCATCGGAAAACTGAAGCGTGTAGGCGACGCCGTTTCTACCGACACAGGCATCACCGTCGGTCTCGACGATATCGAACCGGACTACGCAGCACGTGATCGCATCCTGGAACCTGCACTCACAGCAATACGCAAAACAAAAGATCCCGCGAAGCGCATCAAGATCATTCAAGAAACGCAACAGAAGCTTGTTGAATCGACCAAAACGCATCCCGGTCAGATGACCGCGATGGCGACCAGCGGTGCGCGTGGCAAGATCAATCAGCTCATGCGCACGGTCACATCGCCTGTCGCCGCGGTGGATGATCAACAAAACACCATCCCGTGGCTCATCAGCAAAAGCTACGCAGAAGGGCTCAAACCCGCGGACAACTGGATCGCACTGCAAGAAGCACGGCGGAATGCGGTTGAATCATTTACTGCTGTGTCTGCACCCGGCGAGGTGAACAAGACCCTCGTCAACAACATGACCGATCAGATCATCACAATGCCTGACTGCGGCACGCGCAACGGCATCTCGATGGATATGACGGATAGCAATGCAATCGATCGTTATCGAGCCGATACGGGTGAACTGGTCACACCACAGAACATCCGCAACTGGCAAGAACAAGGTACCAAGCAACTGCGCGTCCGATCTCCCATGACGTGCGAAGCTCCCGACGGTATGTGCCAGAAGTGCTACGGTCTAAACACGCGAGGAAAGTTGCCTACGTTGGGCCACAACGTGGGCATGATCGCAGCCCACGCAATGGGTGAGATGCTCACACAAACCGCGCTCAACGCGAAGCACGCAACGCGAACAGCATCAGCACAGAAGGCAGTGCTCAACGGAATTGCTGGCTTTAAGCAGCTCACCGATATTCCACAGAGCTTCTTCAACAAAGCCACTCTCGCGTCGCATACGGGCACCGTCACGTCTGTGAAAAGCGCACCGCAAGGTGGTCACTATGTGTATGTCGACAAAGACGAACACTACGTGACACCCAACCTCAACGTCATGGTCCGCAAAGGTAACCACGTTGACGCGGGCGACATTCTTTCTGAAGGCATCCCCAAGCCTGACGAAGTAGTCGCGTACAAAGGTCTTGGTGCTGGACGCAAGTATCTCATCGATTCCCTGTATGACCTCTACCAGCGAAGCGGAGTCGATCTGGACAAGCGTCATTTCGAATTGCTTGCCAAGACCGATTTGAACTATGTACGCATGTTGGATCGTGACAGTTCTGCCCTCGGCGTCATGCGTGGTGACGTCATCGACTACAACCGATTTCGTGCAAGCATTGCTGACCAGGCCAAGGCTGTATCTGTCGCTGAGGCTATAGGAAACACATTGGGTAACAGTGTTCTCCACTACACCGTGGGAACCCGCGTCACTCCAAGCATTGCACAAGAGTTCATCCGAGCGGGTATCACCTCGGTACCCGTGTCTCCACGCATTCCGCTGCACGAAGCTGTAATGAAGCCCATCACGAGGACACCTCTGCTACACCCAGACTTTCTCGCGAAGCTTGCCCATCGCAACCTGAAGAACGTCATCCTGGAAGGCGCAGCCTTTGGAGAGATGTCAGACATTCACGGAACGCACCCCGTACCCGCATTCGTCTACGGAGAAGAGTTTGGTCGGGGGGCCAAAGGTCGTTATTGATAGAGAACGACTTGGAATTCTCACACGATTGACCTATATTAGGGTTGTCTTTCAAAGAGCCAACCCA
>Ga0315273_10002382_pt1 | contig 22190 bp, 20 predicted proteins | sample YL17G02_0_MG_FD_205753 | JGI IMG/M metagenome (GOLD analysis project Ga0315273, IMG submission 205753) | Sediment microbial communities from Yellowstone Lake, YNP, Wyoming, USA - YL17G02_0 | ecosystem: Environmental > Aquatic > Freshwater > Lake > Sediment | place: USA: Wyoming | collected...
CGAGGCGCCCGCGGGCGTGCCCGTCTGTCCGTTTCTCGGGTTACGGAACGATCCCTCGACGCGGTACGACTTCCCGGACCCCGGCAACTCTTGCCGCGCGGCCGGCGCCAGGCGGCCGCAGCCGATCGGCGTGGAGCACCAGGAGTCCCGCTGTCTGACAGCGGCGCACGAGCTGTGTGCCCGACACCTGGCGGTCGAGATGGTCGCAGCGAACCGATAGTTGAATGCGAGTGCGCGCCGTCGGACGCCCGGCGCAGAGCGGGTCATCTCAGGCATCGCTGGGCGCCGTCGCCCGATGCGCGTCCCCTCCTGCGAAGAGAGACGGAGCGTCCGGTGCGGAGCCGGGGGCTTCAGGGCGGCGCGGGCTGCCCATCGGTCCAGGGGTCAACCAGTCGACGATCACGCCCGACAGCTCAGGCCATCAACCGCAGGATCCAAACAGACGATCGCCAGCGGCCACGCCGCCGGTTCCCTTCCACCAGGTGGTGATGGCATACCTCCGTTTCCTGCGACCAGACGCCGGTGAACCGGCCATCCCAGGCCCCGCCCCTTCCAGGTTCATCTATGGCTGAACGGACTACGGGAGGGTCGAGTCGTAGGCCGGGCCGTCGTCGATCGCGGTTGGCCCCTTCTTCAGGCTGTGGGGGACACTGACCCTTACCGCGCCGGTGCAGAAGCCGCCCTGGCCGTCGTCGGCCCGGAAGGAAAGGTGATAGACGCGGCCGTTGCCGTTCGCTGATCGTTCGGCGCGCACCGAGGCTGCCCCGGCCTGGATCACCGCATCGGGACTCGTGTTGCCATCGCCCTTCGCGTTGACCGGCTCATCCTGGGTCACGCCGGTGACGGTGATCGTTACCGCATTGCCGTCTGGATCGGTCACGCCCGTCACGGCGATGGGGACAAACTGATGATTGGGCGACCAGAGGATCGTGGGCATGGCCTGCGCGGCGCTGCAGGACGGAGAAGTGTTGGTGGTGATCTTCGCCACAAAAGCATCGCCGGGGCCGCCAGAGATACTCTGGATCAGGCTGCCCGCGGTGCCGGGAAGACCGGACCCCGGCGTGTTGGTGCCGCCGGTCACGTAAGCGTTGCCCGCCTGGTCTACGGCGATCCCCAGGCCTTGGTCAAGGAGGTTGCCGCCGAGATAGGTGGAATAGACGAGGGCCGTGCCGGCCGCGTTGAGCTTCGTGACAAAGGCGTCGAAGATGCCGCCATTGGTGCTCTGGATAGGACTGCCTGCCGTGCCTGGAAAGCCGGACCCCGGCGTGTTGGTGCCGCCGGTCACGTAAGCGTTGCCCGGCCCGTCCACGGCGATGTCCCAGCCTTCGTCGAAGCTACTGCCCCCCAAATAGGTCGAATAGACGAGGGCCGTGCCGGCCGCGTTGAGCTTCGTGACAAAGGCGTCGCCGTGGCCGCCGCCAAACGTGCTCTGGAGGGGGCTGCCCGCGGTGCCCGGAAAGCCGGACCCCGGCGTGTCGGTATACCCGGTCACGTAGGCTTGGCCCGCCTGGTCCACGGCGATCCCCAAGCCTCCATCAGTGCCACTGCCGCCCAGATAGGTCGAATAGACGAGGGCCGTGCCGGCCGCATTGAGCTTCGTGACGAACGCATCGCCGTTGCCGATGCCGCCATACGTGCTCTGGATGAGACTGCTCGCGGTGCCGGGAAAACCGGACCCCGACGTTCTGGTTTCGCCGGTCACGTAGGCCTGGCCCGCCTGGTCCACGGCGATCTCTTGGCCGTTGTCATCGCCGCTGCCGCCCAGATAGGTGGAGTAGACGAGGGCCGTGCCGGCTGCGTTGAGCTTCGTGACGAAGGCGTCATCTTGGCCGCCATCAAACGTGCTCTGGAGGAGACTGCCCGCGGTGCCCGGAAAACCCGACCCCGGCGTGCTGGTGCCGCCGGTCACGTAGGCCTGGCCCGCCTGGTCCACGGCGATCCCGACGGCAGCCTCGCCGCCACTGCCGCCCAGATAGGTCGAATAGACGAGGGCCGTGCCGGCCGCGTTGAGCTTCGTGACAAAGACGTCGGATTGGCCGCCGCCATACGTGCTCTGGATGAGGCTGCCCGCGGTGCCGGCAAAGCCGGACCCCGGCGTGCTGGTGCCGCCGGTCACGTAGGCGTTGCCCGCCTGGTCCACAGCGATCGCACCGCCTGCGTCCGCGCCGCTGCCGCCGAGATACGTGGAATAGACGAGGGCCGTGCCGGCCGCGTTGATCTTCGTGACAAAGGCGTCGCCGTTGCCGCCGCCAAACGTGCTCTGGAGGGGGCTGCCCGCGGTGCCCGGAAAACCCGACCCCGGCGTGTGAGTGGCCCCGGTCACGTAGGCGTTGCCCGCCTGGTCCACGGCGATCGCGCTGCCGGAGTCATCGCCGCTTCCTCCCAGATAGGTCGCCCAGGACAGCACCGGGTCGATGATGAGCGGCTGGCTCACGTCGTAGGAGGCGACCTGAAATGCGACGTGCGGGGTCCGAGATGAAGGGGAAGGCACCTTGCTCGGATGCCGGACTACGGAAGCAGAACGAGGTGAGGCGGTCTCAGAGGCGAGGAGTGCGTAGGTGCCGGCGAGGAGGTGCTTGTCGCCGTGAGCATCTCTTTGATACACGACCGGCTTGTGCATCCGTAGCACGGCTGCGCCTCCCAGTGCTGCGTCCATCGACGACTGCGGCACGATGAGGACGAGGTCGCCGTGCTCGTCCACCGCAATCTGATTGACGCCGCCGAAGGCCAGTGTGACCTGCGTGGGATCTGCGCCGGGCGCGACGATGAGGTCGTATTCAAGTTGGCCCTGATCGCCGTAGTAGACCAGGTCAATCCCGGGATAGACGTTCTTGTAGGCGACCTTCTGGTACGTCGGAATGTTCGTCCGCCATGTTGACGGATCACCCCCGATGAAGTAGTTGACGATGCCCGGGAGCTGGTCGAGGCCGACGACCTCGGCATGCGGATTGGCACCATCGAATGTCATCCGGACCACCGAGTGCGGGGATGGAGATGAGCTGCGGCTGTTGGACGGCGTGCCCTGATGGACCTTCCCCTCTCGCCCCTCAGCCCTAGCCTCACCTGTCCTCAACGTCAGCACCGCGTCGCTCGGCGTCAAGAACAGCGTGTGTCCAGGCCCGCGTGTGACGAACTGTACGTGAGGATCCGCCTGGCCTTCGTTGGCTTCGAAGCTCAGGGGCAGATGCCCATAGGCGGACTGCACAACCGCAAGCGAAGGCGGTGGTGGCGTCGCCGCCGTCACCGGGTCCGCCCACGCCGTGGCCGCAGGCGCGAGGCTCAAGGCGACCGCGAGAGAGGTTCTCCCGAGAAACGCGACCGCGTGTCTGCTGTTCTTCATGGCACTACCTCCCCGGTCTCGTGTTGTATGGATATGTCGCCATGGCCGGAGGATGTCGCGAGAACACCGATGACGAAGACGACCTGTCCATTGGCATGGATGTTGACGGCCTGTCCGGCGCGCAGGGTGCGATGCCCGGGAGACTCGCCGGCCGGCGTCAGCCAGGGCAGGGCCGCGTCATGTGGTTGCCCTGATCGGCGAGCACCGATGAGGCGCCGGCCAGCAGGAGGAACTCGAGTGCGGGCGCCGAGCGGCTGTCTGCGGGGCTCGTGTTGCGGGCGGGCGTGGTGCATCGGAGCCTCCTTGGTGATCCGGACAGATCCGGTCCGCCGTCGGGCGGTCTCGCCAGTGGCTCGGCAGGGCCGCGTGTCAGAGCCTCCCGCCAACCACTCACCGTAGGCGGCAGGCGCGGATCTGGCTAGAGGCGAACGGCCCCCGGACGCCCGGCACGGTCGCGGCACGTCGAGCCCGGTCAGGTGGCGACGCGGCTCGACCGCCGGGTCGGAGTCGCGGGACCTCGCGACCGTAGGGGCCTACCGCTCCCGGCGGGCGCGGCCCCGGCGGCCGGGTGTGGACCGCGTGTCGGAGTTTCCCGACGACGTTCGCGATCCCGCCCCCGGACCCAGCCGTGTTGCCCGTCACGATGGAGTCGACGAGCGTCACCGACGGCTCCGAGATGGATGGCCTCGTCCTGTTCGTGATCCCGCCGCCATACGACCCGGCCGTGTTGCCCGCCACGACGGAGTCGACGAGCGTCAGGGTACCGTCGCTGTGGATGCCGCGGCCGGTGGTCGCCGTGCCGCTGGCGATCGTTAGGCCGGTGAGCGTGACCGTGACGCCCGCGCTGATGGTGAGGACCCGGCCGGCGTGGTCTGCGTCGAGGGCGGCGGGACCGAAGCCCGGGTTGCTCTTCCCGGTGATCGCGAGGTCCTTGGTGATCGTCGTGCTCCCGACGCATGTTCCCTTCACCCGGAGCGTGTCCCCGGCCGATGCCGCGTCGATCGCGGCCTGGAGTGGGCGGCGTCTCCTCCGCGGGATCGGTGCCCCAACTGAAGGCGGTGTCCCCAGCAGTGCCGGGGTTGCTGTCGCCGATCACCGGAAACTCCCCAGACCTGATCACCGAAATTCACCAGTGCTGAGCACCCGGAGCGGACCGTTCTGACGGTCCAATCCAACGAATGGGGTGGGGCCCCACCCTCTGCTGACGGTGTTCCAAGCCAACAGTAGCGGAGAGGTGCCGGCGTAGGTGGTGCCCCCGAGCGTCCACGTCCACTTGCCCACGGCCGGATCGGTGGCTCGGGCGTTCACCGTCACTTCGCGAGGCTGGGCGGGATCGCCATCCCTGTTGTAGGTGTAGTGCCCGTTCATCATCGCCACGGGTGGCTTGGCCTGGGCGACACCACCGAGCGCCAGCACCAACAGAACCGCGAGCACCGCGGCTCTTCGCATCGGAGCCTCCTTGGGACGCCAGCTGCGGGTCGGTCTCGCCAGTGGCTCGGCGCGGTCCCGGCGGCCGGGTTTGGACCGCGCGGCGCGGCCCCCGGACGCCCGGTGCGCGTCCCATCCTCCGGGGAGACGGAGCGCCCGTTGCGGAGCCGGGGCGTGTGGTGGCCTTGTCATCCGAGACCGGACGTCCCACTGTATCGGTCAGGTCGTCGTAAGTGATAGGGACCGAGCATGGCCGAGGACAAGTCACCCGACGGGCCTGTGATCGCAGGGATGGCCGGCGCCGAGTTGGACCTACTCGGCACATCCGCCTGCCCGCTACTGGGACTTACCTCCGATCGCCGCACCCACTTCACGTTCCCAAACTCGGGTCACCGCTGCTTCGCGACGGGGCATCCTGCCTCGACCGACGCTCGCCGCCAGTCGGCGTACTGCCTGAGTCCGCGCTTCGACGCGTGCGACCGCTTCCGTGTCTATCAGCGCCGAAGTGCGGCCGGTGATCCGTCGAGGTCTCCGACCACGGCGGACGCACCCTTCGCCCACCGCGGGAGCGCGCTGTCCGCCGCGCCGTCCCAAGTCACGGCCGACTTCTCGTCGCGACGCATTCTCCGGCGCGGCGCGGTCGCTGTGCTGTTCGTGGGCATCGTCGGCATCCTCATCTACGTCATCGTGGCGACGCTTGGAAGGGCGCCCGAGCGCGGCGTCCTCGTTGTCGCGTCGCCGACGGGATCGCCCCAGGCGACGGCAACGGCTATCCCGAACGCGACGCAAACGGCCACGCCAGCGCCATCCAACCACGCCGCCTCCACGCCGCTACCCTCGCCCGCGCCCACGCCGCGGCCGACGGTCCGCCCGACGCCGCGGCCGACGGTCCGCCCGACGCCGCGGCCGACGGTCCGCCCGACGCCGCGGCCGACGGTCCGCCCGACGCCGCGGCCGACGGTCCGCCCGACGCCGCGGCCGACGGTCCGCCCGACGCCGCGTCCGTCGCCCGTCGTGGTCACTCCGCCCCCTGCGCTCGACTCCCCCGCGCCCTCGTCCACGCCCGCGCCGTGAGTCCGCTCCGCGTCCCGCTCACCGAACGGAGCGGAGCGTCCGGTGCGGAGCCCGGGGCGGCGAGAAGGGTCGTCGCCGAGGCGATCGCCTAGTTGATGCAGCCGGCGATGGTCCCCGGCGGGTAGCAGTTGTCCGGGATGTTGCCGCTGATGGTGGCGGCGCCCGACAGCGTGACCTCGTGGCTGATCAGATCCCATGCACGAAAAGCGGCCCCCCCTTGAGTCACCTCCGGGGGCCGTTCGATCCCCGCCGTACCACCCTGACGGTTGGCGGACACTCCCTGGGATGCCAGCACGCGGTCGGTCGAACGCTCCGCGATCGCCTCCCTCGCCAACAACGTGTCTGCGAGCTACACGTGGGGCGTGGGCGAAGGCGACGATCCGCAGACGGCTGACCGTCGGGACGCTCCTGGCTCGTAGCCTCCCGGCCCTACCCGGGTCGGGCCTCGAGAAGGCCGGCCTTTTCGAGGGATCGGGCGGCGTCCGAGATCGCCGGGAAGGCGAGGCCCGACCGCTCGGCGACGTCGATCAGGGAGTGACTCCCGTCGGAGAGGTTCAGGACCCAGAGCATCGCCAGCCGATCGACCGGTGCCTCCGACCCACCGATCGGGCTGTAGAGGCCGCGCCTGCCCAGGGCGGGCTCGCCCTTCGGGCTCAGGTTGAGATACCTGCGGTCGGCTTCCAGGATCCCCACGACGGCTCGGCAGGTTTCGAGGCTCTCCTGGAGTCGATCGGGGCGCACGAAGCCGAGGTCGTCGGCCGACGTGTGATATTCGGGGTAGGTGCCATGCACGGTCCGCATGAGCGACCCGACCGACAGGTTGAAGCCCGGCGAGTTGAACTGGCGCTCGTCGTAGCCCCACGGTGAGAAGTCCTGCACGGTGTGAGCGACACCGCTGTCCCGGAGCGCGATCTGGACGGCCCGATCAACGTCAGCGTCGCCGCGGCGGCTTCGCTTGTACGTCAGGTTGCCCCCGTCGCCCACGCCGGCCAGCACGAGGCCGTGCCGTACGCGCAGGTCATGTTCGTGGAGGCTCAACCAGGTGAGCGAGCCAATCGTGCCGGGCGCGAACAGGAACCGCACCGTGTGCCGTCGAGGCGCGTGCTGCAGCTCTGCGGCCAGGAACGTCGCAACGGCGATCCCCGAGAGGTTGTCGTTCGCAAGCGAAGGGTGACAGATGTGAGTCGAGACGAGGATCTCGTCGCGCGTTTCGCCGGGCAGGACCAGCTCGCCGTAGGTGAGGTGACCGTCGCGCAGATCGGAGTCGATGCGGACCTCGAAGGGCCCCTCGTCGAGGGCGAGCAGCTGATCGTGGGAGAGGCAGAACCCCCACGTCTCATGGTAGTAGGACGTCCGGTAGGGGATCCAGGACGGCCGATCTGGCAGCGAGTGGAGGTGCGGCCGCAGCTCGGCGAGCGACATCGTCGCGTGGACGGGCACGCTGTAACCGACGACATGCAGGTTCGAGGAGTTGAAGTCGACGATCCGATGCCCTGTCGCGTCCTTGATATAGGCGTCGCGGATTGTCCACTCGCGCGGGACAGTCCAATCGAGCACCTGCGTCCCGGTCGCCACCTCGTGGACCTCGAGCGGGATGAAGCGCTGGAGGACGCGCAGGGTCTTGCGCACCCCTTCCCCGGTAATGCTCCGCGGAAGCGGGTAGAGTTCATCGACCAAGTCCATCATCCGCCGCTTGATGGTCGCCCGGTCGGACTCCCTGCGGTCCGCCGTCACGGTGCGACACCCCCCGAGACCCGATGCCCGAACCGACGATCCGGCCCGGCAGTCTCCAGGACCTGCTCGTGCTCGAGCCTGTCCCGATTCGCGACGAGCGCGGCTTCTTCGTGCGCACGATGTCGGCCAAGGTCCTGCAGCGGAGCGGGATCGACCCGGCGTCCTTCGTCCAGGAGAACCAGTCCCGGTCGCGTCACCGAACGCTCCGTGGGCTCCACTTCCGCCGTGAGCTCCAGGAGCGCAAGGTCGTCCGTTGCGCTCGCGGTGACGTGTTCGCGGTCGTTGTTGACCTCCGGCCGTGGTCGGCGACCTTCGGCCGCTGGGAGCACGTCGCTCTCGACGATCGAGATCACCGCCAGGTCGTCGTCCCGACCGGCTGTGGGTTCGGGTTCCAGGTCCTGAGTGACTGGGCGGACGTCTGCTACAAGCATGACGCCACCTACGCCCCCGAGCTCGACGGGTCGCTGGCCTGGGACGACCCAGATCTCCGCATCCCCTGGCCGCTCGCCGAGCCGCTCCTCTCGCAGCGCGATCGCGCCGCCCCGCCCCTGGCGGAGATCCGGCCTCTCCTGGCGTCCTGGTTCGGTGACCACCCACCAGCGACCGACGTGGTCACGGGCCGGTCCGGCTAGTCGTTCCACACCTTCCAGGGCGGGTTGCCCGAATCCCACAGCGCGTTGAGCTGGAGGTAGTCGCGGTAGGTATCCATGCCCATCCAGAAACCCTCGTGCGGAAAGACCGCGAGCTCGCCGTCCCGGGCGAGCTGCTGGAGGGGCCGCTGCTCGAGGAAGACCTCCGGATCATCGTCGACATAGCGCTCGAGAAACTCGCGCTGGAAGACGAAGAAGCCGCCGTTCACCCAGCCGGTCGCGTGAGTCGGCTTCTCGTTGAATTCGGTCACCAGGTTCGTCTTCGGATCCACGTGCATCTCGCCGTACCGGGAGGTCGGATGGACCCCCGTGATGGTGCCGATCCGCCCATGCGAATTGTGGAAATCGAGCAAGGCCGCCAGGTCCATCGATCCGATGCCGTCGCCGTACGTAGCCATGAACGTGTTGCCGGTCAGGTACGGGTGCACGCGCCGGAGGCGCGCCCCGGTCGCCGTGTTGAGTCCCGTCTCGGCGAAGGTGATCTCCCAATCCTCGTCCGCGACGTCGTTGTGGAAGGTGGCCTCGTGGCGGTCTGAGAGTTCGACGGAGAAGTCGCTCACGTGCATGCGATAGTCGAGGAAGAACCTCTTGATGTCCCAGCCCTTGTAGCCGAGGGCCAGGACGAAACGCCGGATGCCGTAGTGGCTGTAGATCTTCATGATGTGCCACAGGATCGGCTTGCCGCCGATATCGATCATCGGCTTTGGCAGGCTCTCGCTCGCCTCGCGGATGCGTGTTCCCTGGCCCCCGCAGAAGATGACCACGCTCATGTCGTCGACTGTCGGCTGGTTCTGGCTCATGGGCATCTTCCTCGTCGATTCGCGCTCACCGATGCCACGCTCCAGACAGGTGCGGCGGGCCATCTCCACGGGGCGCGTATGCGCTGACGGCCCCGAGAAGGATGATAGCAATGCGGGCGGTGTGCAGACGCACCGGATCGCGCCTCGCGAGGAGGAGCACGATCGCCGCGCTGGGTATCATCTGCGATGGTTCCGAGGCTGCATGCCCGTCGGTCCTCGGGCGCATGGCCTTGCCGCAATCGAGGCCAGCATGGGTCGCGTCCCGCGCGGGCGCTGGACCGAGACGCAGAAGGAGGCGCTCATGCGGGTGCTCGTGACCGTCGATGCCTGACGCGCAGTTCGTGGAGCGCTGCCGATCGTGCGGCGGTTCGGCGCCGAGGCCGTTCCTCTCGCTTGGCGAGACGCCGATCGCGAATTCGCTCCTGACCGAGGATCGGCTTGCCGCTCCGGAGCCGCGCTATCCACTCGGGGTGGGGTTCTGTCCGACCTGCAGTCTCGTCCAGCTCACCCACGCATTGCCTGCAGAGGCGATCTTCGACGCCGACTACCCGTACTTCTCCTCGTTCTCGGATGCCCTTTGTCGGCACGCTCGAGAGCACGCGCTCAACCTCGTCGCCACCAGGGGTCTCGACGAGCGGAGCCTCGTCGTCGAGGTCGCCTCCAACGACGGCTATCTGCTGCGCAACTTCGTCGAGGCGGGAGTCCCCGCGCTCGGGATCGAGCCGACCCCGGGTCCCGCCGCGGCGGCTCGCGAGGTCGGCGTCGAGACTCTCGAGGCATTCTTCACCGCCGATCTGGCAGCGCAGCTCCGGGCTGAGGGTCGGCGGGCAGACGTGATCGTCGCCAACAACGTGATGGCCCACGTACCGGACCTCAATGGGTTCGTGGCAGGCTTCCGGACCCTCATCGCCGACGACGGGCTCATCACCATCGAGAACCCCTACGTGCGCGATCTGATCGATCGTCGCGAGTTCGACACGATCTACCACGAGCACTTCTGCTACTTCTCGTGCACGGCGGTTTCACGGCTGATGCGCCGGCACGAACTCTTCGTGAACGATGTCGAGTACTTCCCTGACCTCCACGGTGGCACCCTCCGCTGGCACGTCAGCCCCATCGAGGCACCAGGCGAGCGAATCGCCCGCTACCTGGCGGACGAGGTAGAGCGGGGACTCACGGACTTCGCGTACTACGCCGATTTCGGCGCGCGCGTTCGGTCGATCACTGACGAGCTCATCGTCCTGCTGGCCGGCCTCAAGGCGGAAGGCGCCTCAATCGCCGCCTACGGGGCCGCCGCCAAGGGCGCAACGCTCCTGAACTCGGCCGGGATCGACCACCGGACGATCGACTTCGTCGTCGACCGGAACACGCACAAGCAGGGTCACTGGATGCCGGGCGCACGCCTGCCGATCCTCGACCCGTCGGCGATCGTCGAACGAATGCCCGACTACGTTCTGGTGCTCGCGTGGAACTTCCTCGACGAGATCCTCCGTCAGCAGGAGGAGTACCGGCGCCGAGGCGGCCGCTTCATCGTCCCGATCCCGAGACCGGAGATACTGTGAACTGCGGCAGGCCCTGGGAGACGCGACAGCTATGAAAGTCCTGTTGACCGGTAGCGAGGGATACATCGGGACGATCCTCGGGCCGTACCTGATGGCCCGAGGACATGACGTCGTCGGGATCGATACCGGGTTCCACCGAATCGGTTGGCTCTACAACGGCATCGCTCGGGCGCCGGCCTGGATCAACAAGGACATCCGGACACTGACCGTTGAGGACGTGCGCGGCTTCGACGCGCTCGTCCACCTGGCCGAGCTGTCGAATGATCCGGTGGGTCAGCTGAATCCCGACATCACCTTCGAGATCAACCACCGGGGCAGCGTCCACCTCGCCACGCTGTGCAAGCAGGCCGGCGTCCAGCAGTTCATCTACATGTCGTCCTGCAGCGTCTACGGCACGGCCGGAGACGAGCTCAGCACCGAGGAGTCCCCGCTCGATCCGCTCACGACCTATGCCCAGTGCAAAGTGCTCGTGGAGCGAGACCTGAAGGTGATGGCCGACGACAGCTTCTCGCCGACGTTCCTGCGCAACGCCACGGCCTTCGGAGCGTCGCCGCGGATCCGCTTCGACATCGTCATCAACGACCTGGCCGGCCACGCCTGGACCGAGCGCGTGATCCGAATGGCCAGCGACGGCCGGCCGTGGCGCCCGTTCGTCCATATCCTGGACATCAGCCAGGCGATCGACTGCGTGCTGCGGGCGCCGCGCGACATCGTCCACGATCAGACCTTCAACGTCGGCAGCAACCAGCAGAACCATCAGATCCGCGAGATCGCAGAGATCATCTCCGCGACCTTCCCCGGCTGCCGCCTCGAGATCGGGGACAGCACTGGGGATCATCGGAACTACAAGGCGAACTTCGACAAGATCCACGAGCGTCTGCCGGGTTTCGAGTGCCGGATCGACGTCGCACGGGGCGCGCAGCAGCTGCTCGAGGTGTTCCGGGCCGTGGAGATGGCGACCGACCAGTTCGAAGCCCGTGGGCACACTCGGATCAAGCAGATCAGGCACCTGCTCGCGACGCGCCAGATCGACGACCATTTCTACTGGCTGAACCAGCTCGGGGAGCCGTGATCGTCACGCCTGCCGGGATCGCGGGTTCGTTCTCGCCGAACGCGGCGTCTCGACTGAAACCGCGGAGTTGAAAGAGCACGAGGGTGGCGAGAGCGATATGGACCGGCATCGCGCGCGTCCGATAGTCGGCCGGTGAGACGGCTGAGGAGCCGGGTGCGCCGGGCGATCCGGGCGATCCGGTCCGTCCTGCATCCTGCCCGGACGGTGCTGCGCCGGCATCTTCCGCTCCGCGCCGTGGCCTATGAGGGAAGCCACGGCACGGCCTGGCTTGTCGGCGTTCATTCATACGCGCCGAGCATCGCTGCGTTCTTCAGCGGCGACGACGTCCGTCCTGGCCCCCGCGGCCGCATCTGGCGTGAGCGCATTCCCCGCCGGATCGCTGACGTCGCCGGCGCCGGCGGGCTCCCGATCCTGGAGCTTCGCGAGCCGGACCCTTGGTTTGGCGACCTCCTGCAGTGCGCCATCGCGGTACCGGTGGTTGTTCACATCCACAGGGATCTGCCGGCCGACGTGGACGTCCTGAGAAGGCAGCTCCTCACGCCCACCACACGCGAGGACTTCAGGCGCATCCGCCGAGCGAATTTCAGTTACCGGGTCACCAGCGATCCCGATGCCATCCGCGAGTTCCATGCCCGGTACTACACCCCTCTCGTGACGCACCAATACCCCGAGGACGGCATGGTCGGGTTGCTGAAGGACTGGATGAGCCAGGGCGGCGAGTTAGTCTGCGCCGACATCGCCGGCGAGTGGGTCGCCGGCATCTTCAACATCCCCCGCGAGGCAAGCTACAGGCTGTCGGCCCTTGGCATCCGCGATGCGGACGACGCGGTGCGTCAGAAGCGGGTGATCGCGGCGCTCATCGTGCGGAGCCTCGAGCGCGCCGTCGAATTGGGCCGGGACCGGGCGACGCTCGGCACGTCGTTGCCGTTTCTCGGCAAGGGCCCGGTGTGGTTCAAGGCAAAGTGGGGCGGGATACTGACACATGAGCCCGGCACACCGGAAATGCACATGTTCATGGACCTCCGCCAGGCCGCCGTGCGCCGAATGCTGTCCGCGAGTCCCGTCATCCATGCTGAGGGCAGTGCGCTGGTGGTGTCCAGCTGGCTGGAGCCCGGGGATGAGCCGCTGCAGACCACGATCCGCGAAGCCGGCCGGTTCCCTGGCATCTCCCGATGGCACGTCCTCGCGCTACCGGAGACTCTCGCCGCCGGCGCCGCGCAGCTGTCGGCGAGCGACTTGATCGTGCCGGTCCCCGTCACACCGGATGGCCACCAGCCGCTCTGGCTCGGCGAGGTGCTGGCCGAAAGGTGAGAATCAGGGGATGAGAGCGACGCCCCGCGTCGGCCGCTGACGCGGCCTCCGAGGGGGTGGCCAAACCCCGATCCAGGGTGTCCAGTTCGCGCGGACTGGCGTGGCCAAATCAGCGAAATGCGCAGGCAGGGCGGAGCAAGCGGAAAGTCGAGTATCCTACCGCCGCCGTGACTGAACGATCCGCAGCGTCTCGCCGCCCCACCCGAGCGGAGGAGCGGGCCATCCGTGAGACAGAACCCGGCGGCCACCCCGTCATCTGCCGACTCGGTCACGTTTCTGGGCCGCCCATCGGCCTGGCGGGGGCAGGCGACCTCCCCGACAAGATGCAGTAGGGCATGAGCCGCGAGATCGTCATCGAGCCGGGCGGAGGACACCGCCGCTACTGGCGCGACCTATGGGAATTCCGCGAGCTGTTCGTGTTCCTCGCCTGGCGGGACATCTCCGTCCGCTACAAGCAGACGATCATCGGCGTCGCCTGGAGCATTCTGCAACCCGTGGTCACGATGATCGTGTTCACGATCGTCTTCGGCCGCCTTGCCGCGCTGCCGTCGGGGGGTGTTCCCTATCCGCTCCTCGTCTTCTCCGCGGTGCTGCCCTGGCAGTTCTTCGCGACCAGCCTGACGGCGAGCAGCGACAGCCTGGTCAGCAACCGGGAAATGATCTCGAAGATCTACTTCCCCCGGCTCGCTCTGCCGTCAAGCGCGATCATCGTCCACCTCGTTGACATGTTGATCGCCTTTGGAGTCCTGCTCGCCCTCATGGTCTTCTACCAGATCTGGCCGACGTGGCGGTTCGTAGCCCTCGTTCCACTGACAGGGCTCGCGGCGGCCTTTGCGCTGGGTTCGGGGCTGTGGTTCGCTGCCCTGAATGTCCGGTACCGTGACTTCCGATACCTGGTGCCGTTCATGATCCAGCTAGGCATCTACGTGTCTCCGGTCGGCTTCTCCAGCGACATCGTCCCGGACAACCTGCGGTTCATCTACTCGCTCAATCCGATGGTGGGTGTCATCGACGGTTTCCGCTGGGCGATCCTCGGCCAGGACGCCCCGCTCTACGTGCCCGGGTTCGTGCTGTCGATCCTCCTCGTCGCGATCATCTTCGCCTCCGGTCTTCGCCACTTCCGGGGGACCGAGCGCTCGTTCGCGGACGTGATATGAGTGAGTTTGTCGTACGGGCGGAGGGCGTCGGCAAGAAGTACGTCATCGGCCACCGCGGTGCGTACGGCTACGTCGCGCTCCGCGACGTCCTTGCCGCGGGCCCCGGCAACATGGCGCGCCGACTCGCAGGTCGCCGTGAGAGATCGAGCGGCGGGTCGACCCGAGAGGAGATCTGGGCCGTCAGGGACGTCTCCTTCGATCTGGTCGAGGGCGACCGGCTCGGCCTCATCGGCCGGAACGGTGCGGGCAAGTCGACCCTGCTCAAGATCCTCAGCCGGATCACCGAGCCGTCTGCCGGCCGGGTGCGTATCAGGGGTCGGGTGGCGAGCCTCATGGAAGTCGGCACCGGCTTCCATCCTGAGCTCACAGGGCGCGAGAACGTGTTCCTGAATGGAACGATCCTGGGGATGCGGCGGGCGGAGATCCAGCGCAAGTTCGACGAGATCGTGGCCTTCTCCGAGGTTGAGAAGTTCCTCGACACACCGGTGAAACGGTACTCGAGCGGCATGTATGTGCGTCTTGCATTCGCTGTCGCGGCACATTTGGAGCAGGAGATACTTCTCGTCGACGAGGTGCTGGCGGTCGGTGATGCGGCATTCCAGAAGAAGTGCCTCAGCAAGATGGGACAGGTTGCCCGGGAGGGCCGCACGGTGGTGTTCGTGAGTCACAATCTCGTTGCGATCGAACAACTGTGCACGACCGCGCTCTGGATCGGCGGCGGCAGCATCGTCGAGCTCGGGAAAGCGTCGGACGTCGTCGCGCACTACAACGCGAGTTTCGCTGCGTCAGCCGCGGGCACGTTTAGTCCGAGCGCCGTACGGGGCGATGGCAGCGTCGAACTGACGTCCTACATGGTGACGAACGCGGTGGGCTCGGTCGTCCCAATCCCGGTCACGGGCGAGGACGTGCTCATCCAACTGCGGGTCCACGTCCGTGAACGGATCCAGCGACTGGCCATGGACATCTCCATCGAATCGCCGACCGGCGTGCTCCTCACGAACATCAACACGACCGCGATCGGCCAGGAGCTCGGGCCATGGGAGCCCGGTGATCGCACCGTCACGATCCGGCTCGGCAGTGTTGCGTTCATGCCTGGTGCGCACCGCGTCGGGCTCTCTATGTACGGCCCAGACGGCCGGGCCTACGTCGATCTCGTAAATGGCATCACGTTCGAAATCGGCCAGAGCGCCCTCTTCGGCACCACCTACATCGACTCCCGGTACGGCTGCGTGTACACGAAGATCGATGTTGCCACCGATTCGTCGGGGTCTGCGGCGCCAGAGCCCGTCCGGACACAATCGAGCGGGCCACAGGCGGTGCAGTAGGCGCCGTCTGGCGGCGAGTCGGCCTACGCGACGGTGGGCCTACCCTCGCCGCTGGAGCTCATCGACGGCGACGTATTCGAACTCGACGTCGGCAAGCGGCTCCACCCGCCGCATCGCACGGAGGTAGCGATCGCGGAGGGACGAGAGAACACCGTCAACACGGAACTCCGCCGCATCGACCCGGGAGATCGGCGTGAGCTCCGAGATCGTGCCGGCCACAGAGACCTCGTCGCTCGTCAGGAGCTCGGTCCGATCCATCGGACGTCGCTCGAAAGCGAGCCCGTCGCGGTGGCAGATCCGCTCCACGATATCGAGGGTGACGCTCTCGAGAGCCCCCTCATATGCGGGGGGCGTCAGCACGACCCCGTCTCGGAGAGCGACGAGGCACGATCCCGTGGCCTCCGCGACGCGACCGGCGTCGTTCAGCAGGACCGCGTCGTCGAAACCACGCCCCGACGCCTCGATTCGTGCCTGGCGGGCTACGACGTAGTTCGCGGATGCCTTGACGCGATACGGAAGCTGCGCATCGCCGGAGCGCCTCCAGGAACTCACCGTGAGGGTCATCGGGGGGGCCAGATCCTTGGCCTGATGGAACGCCGTCACGACGAGGTCGGCTCGCGTGCCCTCACCCCAGTGCCCATCGACGACGTACATCGTCGTCCGGAACCACATGTCGCGCTCGACGGTCAGGAGCGCCCTGGCGAGGGTGAGACACGAATCCCGGAACTCGTCGTACGAGAAGTCGACCGGAATATGGAGAATGGCGGCGGAGCGACGCAGGCGCCGGTAGTGCTGGCGCGGACTCCGGATCGCAAACTCCCGTGACTCCGGATCCCAGTACCCCTTCATGCCCTCGAAGATGCTCAGGGCACGGGTAAGCGCCTCGGCCGAGATGTGGATCTTGACGTCGTCGTAGGCGACGAGCTCCCCGTTGACGGTCGCAAGCGCGGGCCGCTGGAGCTGACTGAGCGACGTGGTGTGGGCCATTGCGCTCCATTCTCGCGGACGGGTGTGCGACTGAACTCCTCTTCAGTATGATCGATCACTTTCGAAGCCACTCCGGGAGCCGTCGGGCCCCGCACACTCCAAGCATGGTCCGATCGACGCGCTGGTACTCTTCGCTGAGGTACCCCCTCCGTTCCCGGTGTTGAGTGACCCACCAATGGCTAGTCAGGGGACATCGCGCGACGCGCCCTCCAGGGCGGTGGTCGCGGCAGTCATTCTGGCGGGAGGATTGGGTACCCGTTTCGGCCAGCCGAAGTACTCCCTCATCCTCCGGGGTCGACGTGTCGTCGACATGGCGGTGGACCTGGTTCGACCGCTCTGTCGCGACGTCGTCGTCGTCTTGCCTGCCGGACATGATTGGCACGGAGATCCTGTGAGCGGGGTCGCGACAGGTGGAGCCACCCGGACGGAGTCGCTTCGCGCGGCGATCCCGCTCCTCCGCCCGGATGTCGACATCGTCGTCACGCACGACTGCGTTCGACCGCTCGCCAGCGCAGACCAGGTCGAAGCGGTGATCGCCGCAGTGCTCGCCGGAGCCGACGCCGCGATCCCCGCGTGGCAGTCGCCCGACACGCTCAAGCGCCTGCGGGAAGACGGGTCGATCGAGCATCTCGGCAGAGAGGGGATCCTCGTGGCACAGAGCCCGAGTGCGTACCGCCGGACCACACTCATCAAGGTGTTCGAGACGCTCGACGACGTGCCCCTCGACGAGTCCATCGGGGTCGAGATGATCGGTGGGCGCGTCGTGCCGGTCACCGGAGATCGTTGGTCACAACACCTCGTGGACGAGCGCGACCTCCGCATGTTCGAGAGGCTCGTCGGAGGGACGTCCCAGGACGACAGGAGCGGGACCCAGGGCTGACACCTTCCGAGCCGGGTCCCTGCTTCGGCATGGCGCCCAGCTCCTTCCGGCGATCGGTGCGCGGGTGCAACAGGTACTTTCGGCGGGCATTGCAGCGGGCGCCCGCGGGCGTCATCGTCGGCGGGCGCAGCCTCGGCGAGAGATCCAATTCCCCGAGGGGCGACCGCGGTAGCTGTGAGGTAGGCACATAGACGGCGCTGGTCGCGCTGAGCGGCGGCTGGCGATCTCGTTCGTTGCGGCGATAGCGATGCACCTCGCCGTGGTCTTGGCGCTCCCGTACTTCGTGACCGTGGACGCCGCCTCTCATCTGGGTGGGGCCGTCGCCTTCTGGGATGCTGTCCTTCGGGGCGACAGTATCGTCGGCCGTTACGTCTTCATCCAGCTCCTTCCCGCGACGAACCTGATCCCAGATCTGCCCGCAGGGCTGCTAGCCATGGCCATCGGACCCCAGCTGGCGGAGAAGCTGCTCATTGGCGGCCTCGTCGTCGGCCTGCCTGTGGCGACCGCCTACGCCGTCAGAGGTGTCGCGCCGGGTCGCTGGTGGTTGGCGTTCCTGGTGATCCCGCTCAGCTTCACGTTCACGCTCCACTACGGATTCTACCCATTCTGCTATGGCGTCCTCGGCCTCGTGCTTGTCATGGGCTACGTGGTCCGGCACAACGCTCGGTGGACCCGCAGATCGACCTTGGTTTTGACGGTCCTCCTGACCGTAACCTACGCAGCCCACGTGCTCCCGTTCGGGATTGCCCTTCTCTTCATCGGGCTGTCAGCCACGTTCGCATGGCTGACAGCCAAACCTCGATCCGTGAAGGCCGTTGCGGCTGGCTGGGCACCTACATGTCTCGCGGCCCTACCCGGGATCGTGCTCAGCTGCTACGTGGTCGTCGTCGGTATGCTTGATAGACGGACCGACCTCGTTCTGGATGGACGGGGGGCGGTCGGGGCAACGTATCCTCCGCTCGAGCAGCTGAAGTACTACAGGAGCCTGCTCTGGGATGTCCTGAACCTGAGTCTGGGCACGGTCACCTTCGACGAACGCGAAGGCAGGTTGACGCTGGCATTCGCCCTGGTCCTCTTCGCGATGCTGCTCCTCGGGTTGCGACGGCGGGTTCGAAGCAGAGCGCTGCGGTTCGAGGACGCCTTCCTCCTCTTTGGGGTGGTCGTCGTCGCGGCGATCGTGCTCCTCCCCAGAAACGCCAACTTCGGAGCGGGAGGCAGCCATTTCAGCCAGAGACTGGCCCCGCTCCCCGTGCTCGGGCTGCTCCTGTGGCTCGCTGCAGTCGACCTTGGGGAGACGCCCGGGCCTGTCGCCCGCCGCATGCCCTGGCTCCTCGCCGTGGTTTCGATCGCAGCTTCCGCCGGGCTCCTCGGACTCCGGCTTCCTTACTACATCGCGAACAGCCAACGTGCCGAGGCGTACGTCTCCGTTGCGCCGTGCCTGGCAACAGAGGCGACGATGATCCAGGTGAACCTCGGGCGCGTGCATGCTGGGCGGACCGACCCCTTCCTGGCCGAGACCGGGCGCCTCGTGTCCCTGCGCGGAGGTTGGGATATCGGGAACATCGGCGCTGCGCTTCCCTTCTTCCCGTTGCGCAATCGTCCGGAGACCGACCCGTACCGGTATCTGGTCATTCCTGGCGGCGGGGTGGAGAGGACCCCACCCACCATCGATCCCGCCGGGTACGCAGCCAGGACGCCAGGGACACTGGACTACGTGCTCGTGTACGGTCGGCCGGTTGCGCTTTCCGACACCATCGAGTCCGCGTCCTGGCATTCCCTCAGCGCGCAGCTCGACGCCGACTACGCGCTCGTCGCCACCTCCCCTGACAGCATGCTCGAGGTCTACGAATCCAGGGACGACCCGCTGGCATCGGCAGGCGCGGCCGCCCGCGCGCGAGCCGGTGACGCGTGCCCACCCGCGGCTCCGGGACAAGGCTCCGGCGGACCTTGAGGGCGGGCGAGGAAGCGGGCTCGCCGACCGCCGGCGACACCCGGCATGCCCCCCGGGAGCGGGCGTCACTTCGGCGCGGGCCCGCTCGTCCTTGCCGATCAACGACCGCGGACGAAAGCCACGCGGCGTTCGGTGAGTTCCCCATCTCATCTAACACGGGGCCCCTGTCGAGTGATCGTCTTCTGATCCCAGACGGGGTAACGTTCGCGCCGTTCAGCTTCCTGGCCCGACCACAAGGTGTCCACTGGTGGTCGCAGATTGGAACCGCCCTGTGGACGGGGGCACCCAAGGCGCACCGCCGAACCTGATGCCGCATCCTGCCCCCTCCCGGATCACCTACCCCGCCCGCCTCTCCGGGATTGCCACGCTGCCCTTCGTCCTCGTACCGCTCCTGGTCCTGCTGGTCGTGTGGATGCCCGTCGTCGCGCGCTTCATGGCGCCGCAGGTCCACGTCGCGGAGCCCATGGTCGAGGCGGCCCGCCGCGCTCCGGCGGACGGCGTACTCACGGAGTTGCGTGACTTCGACCTGATGCCGATGCTCGGCCGGCAGGAGGCATCCGAGATCTCCATCGCGGAGGGCATCCTCCAGGGCCGCCTCGAGCTCCCCAACCTGCCGGTCGGGCAGGTGAGCATCCCGTTCTCCTCGGACGACCTCGACCGCCTTCCGCCCGCTCTGCAGCTCCAGTATGCCGGCTTCGTTGTTCCAGACTTCCTCCTCGCCGCCTACGTCGCGTCGGGCCGCGAAGAGTTCTTCGCGGCCGCCCTGGAGTTCATCACGTCGTGGGATCAATTCGAGAGACAGTCGGTGCTCCCGAAGGGCCTGCTGTGGAACGATCACGCCACGGCCGCCCGGGTGCGTGTCCTCGCCGAGTTCTGGAGGATCTATCGGTCGCGCGCGGACTTCCGCCCGGAGGTCGGACAGGCCGTCCTGGAGCAGGCCGCCCGCTACGGCCACTTCCTGTCGAGCCCCGGCTTCTTCATGTTCTTCTCGAACCATGGGGTCATGCAGAATCTTGGACTCCTGCAGCTCAGCCTCGCCTTTCCCAGTCTCCCTGAGAGCGAGCGGTACCACCAGGTTGCGGTCGAGCGACTCGGTCAGCAGATGGCGTTCTTCATTGACGAGAACGGGGTCATCCGAGAGAACTCGGCCGGCTACCAGGCGTATGGCCTGGAGATGCTCGGCATGACGTTCCGGAGCATGACGTTGCTCGGTGATCCCGTGCCTGAGTGGTGGGCGCAGCGCTACACGGCCGGCTTTCGGTTTCTGGATAGCCTCAGGCGTCCGGACGGCACCTTGCCGGCAACCGGCGACACCGACGGAGCGAGCACCGGGGACTTCCCGCGGGTGACGGAGGTCGATGCGCAGGGGACGAGCTCCGAGCTGGGCCCATACGAGGGTCAACGCCCCGATCGGGCCTTGACCCTGCACGCATCCGCGGGGTACTGGATCAACTGGGAGGACTTGGACGGCTGGCCCGCGGGAAAGGACGTGAGCCAGACACTCGTGACCTGGACGAGTCCGCCGGCTCGGGCGCACAAGCACGCCGACGAGATGAGCGTGCTTCTCTGGGCGGACAACACGTCCTGGCTGACCAGCGTGGGCTACTGGCCGTACGGAGAGCCGGGCCGGGACGAGGCGGAATCCTGGGAAGGCGCCAACGCTCCGCACCTGGTGAACGAGGACACGTTGAGTCAGAGGACGACCCAGCTGCTCTCCCAGGGATCCAACGGGCGGGCTGCAGCGGTGGACCTCGAGCGCACAGGTCCGGGGGACTACCGGGCCCGTCGCCAGGTGGTGCATGCCAGTCCAGACGTCTGGATCGTGCTGGACCTGGTCGGTGGGGCCCCGGACGCGACGACCACGTCCGTGTGGACGGTCTCGCCGGACGTGGATCTCACGGCCGCGGATGTTCCGGGTTCGTACGAGCTGCGGTCGCGCACGAAACAGGCGTCGGCCCGAATCGACTACGTGGGATCGGCTGAAACGGTGTTCCGAGAATACCGCGGCAGCCTCTCGCCCTTTGCCGGTTGGCACGTCGTTGGCGAAACGCCGCGACCGGCACCCGCCATCGTGGTCGAGCAACCGGGCGGGGAGGCCTGGCTGGCGGCGGTTGTCTCCCGGACGAACGGGTCCTCCACCGCGGACCCGGTCATCGGCAGGCCGCGGGCGTCCCATGTCGCCTCCGCGGACGAGTGGGCCTTCACCTTGCCAACTGCATCAGGGCAACTCGAGATCGAACGGGCGGGTGGGACGATCGTCGTCACGCGAATGGATCGGGACGGGCAGTCCCGGGACACGCTCGACCTCTCGCCCGGTCCGGACACTGCGACCGAGTTGGCCGAAATCCGGGCGGCGTTCGATTCAACTTCACGCGAGTACCCGGTGTTCCAGCTCCAGTGGGAGCGGCGGATGAAGGTCAGCTTCCTGCTCGTGCTGCTCGCCATCGCCCAGGTGGTCGTTCTCCTGATCGTCGGCCGGAAGTGGCCGAGGGTGCGCCTGCCCCTGGGTGTGGCGAGCTTGCTCTGCTGGGCGGGCGTGGCGGTCTTGCTGCACTTCTTCTTCCTGCAGTCCTGGCTGGTCGCCACATCCGGCGTGGGCTAGGTATGGCTGGCGGACGTGGTGTTACACCCTCGAGCGGGTCGAGGCAGAGGTCGACACGTCACGGATCCTAGCCCGCTGAACTTGAACGTCTTCGTCCGGTGGGGCGCCATCGCGATGGATGGCGCGGTCATCCCCTGATTGGGCGGGTCAGCCCAGGCTCTCCCCCGGCGCCCAGTCGTGAACCACGACGCCCCGCAGCCCGCGCTCGTCCAGCTCGTGGCGCAGCTCGGCGGGAGTGCCGGCCAGGAGCGGGAAGGTGCCCCAGTGGATCGGCGCAACCGCGTCGACGCCGAGGAGCTCCACGGCCAGGGCGGCCT
>Ga0315273_10002383_pt1 | contig 22190 bp, 29 predicted proteins | sample YL17G02_0_MG_FD_205753 | JGI IMG/M metagenome (GOLD analysis project Ga0315273, IMG submission 205753) | Sediment microbial communities from Yellowstone Lake, YNP, Wyoming, USA - YL17G02_0 | ecosystem: Environmental > Aquatic > Freshwater > Lake > Sediment | place: USA: Wyoming | collected...
GATTTTTCTTAAACTTATCCCACTCATCTTTGTTCTTTTGAATAAGCTCCGTTATTTTGTTCCATTCCTTTAATTCTTTTTCTTTTCCATTTTTTTTAGCCATACTTATTATAACCACCTTTTTTTTGTTTTATTTTTCTTTTTTTATATTTTTTTCTTTTTTTAGGTAAATTTTTTATTTATTTTTATACGATTCCCATTCTTTTTTTGTTTTGTTAGTTAAAGAACTAATTCTATTCCAATCTTTTTTATTAATAGCTTTTGGATTTTTCTTAAACTTATCCCACTCATCTTTGTTCTTTTGAATAAGCTCCGTTATTTTGTTCCATTCCTTTAATTCTTTTTCTTTTCCATTTTTTTTAGCCATACTTATTATAACCACCTTTTTTTTGTTTTATTTTTCTTTTTTTGTTTTATTTTTTTACGTAGATTGTAATTTTTAATTAATACACGTACAAAATTCGATCTGCTATCGCAATCCATAGCGATGTGAACACTTCTCGATTGAGAGAGATTGCGGATACCGTTAATCTCCAGTCGTCTCTAACGTCTTCGTTGTGTTCAATTAGGTTTTCTAACTCGTCCTCTCCGTAGGTTGCTTTTTTTAGGTATAGTTTTAAACAAATCATATTAATATTATTCATAGTTCGAGAGTTCATATAATAGTTCACTTGAACATTATTAGTTGTTAATTTCTTTTAATAAATTAAATAAATTTAATTGTTTTATTGTTATTTTAAATTTATAAAAATTTAAATCTTTATTAGCAAAATTATAATTTTGACAATTTTTATCTAAAAAATCAAATAATCTTAATTGAGTTAAAGCAAACTCAAAACTTAACTTATTACATAAAACATAATACAAATTAATTATTTTCATTTTTAATCTCTTTAGTAATTTTATTTAATTTTTTAATATCTTTTTTACTATATAACTTTTGATTACTATACATATATAATATAAATACCAGTAAAATAAATGTATTTCTTTTAAAAAATAAAAAGAATTTAATTTAAATAAATAATTTTATAGAGTTAAGAAAGATTGAAACAATTGACTTATTAATTCATCTGATTCTACGAATGTATTTAAGGATAAATCGCTCGTATTAATAAAATCAAAAAATCTTTCTTTTTTCTCTTTTCTAATAAAAATAGTAAACGAATCGCTTTTAATTTGAATTAAAAATCTTGTTATTAGTAATTCGTAATGTATTTTTTTAGAAAATAAAATTTTGCTAATTTCGTTGATTAAATCGATTGTTTTTTGATTTTAGATTATAAGAGGAGATAAAGGGATCTTAACTCTTTTTTTTATTTTTTAATCTTTTTCATTTTAATATTTCTTCAATATAAAACGTATTTGTATATAATAATTCTAAATATAAAAATAACAGAAATAACAGAATAAATAACAGAAATAACAGAATAAATAACAGAAATAACAGAATAAATAACAGAAATAACAAACGTAAATAACTTTAAATAATATAAAATTAATTAATTAATTAATTAATTAAATAAATTTAATAAAAAAATAAAGGTGAAAAAATGAAACCAAAACACATTATAGTCAACGATGAGCTTCATCAGACTATAAAAGAACGATCAAGAAAACTTGAAACAACAATAGAGACAGAAACAGAAAAGCTTCTAAAATTTGGTTTAGAAAATATAGATAAAAAAGGTGAAAAATGTGAGTAACGAAAAAATAAAAAAAGAAATTGTTTCAAAATTTGATTTAGAAGAACTAGTAAAAACGTACAAATCAACATCTTCGACAATTACAAAAAAAATCGAAGAGTACGTTGAAGAAGAGATGAACCTAAATCCAGAATTGCAAGCTGAACAGCTTAAGGAACTGGTAGAACGAGACGTACGTTTAGGAATGCGCGGACATCTAATAAGCGAAGCAGTTCCATTGAAATGTAAAGTAATTGCAAAAAAATCGTCGTACGATTACGGACAAAAACGCGTTAACGATTTAAAAAAATTGTTTTCAATCGATCCTAAGAAAGCAATGCAAGAAGGAATAGGAGACGCGATATGCGATCCACAAGGAAACGTAGTGTACAAAAGTGGAAAAACATTTAAATCTGGAGAATATGGAGCAAATAAATACGTTTCTAACGTAATTGTTGTCGGAAAACGTTTAGACGAAAAAGATGGAAAACTAAAATCTATTGCAATTACTTTGTTCGAAGATTCAGATCAAACGATATACAATCAATTAGAAAAAGACAAGTGGTACGTTACTAAACTTATTTTAGATAAAAATACATCTGCTGGAATCAACACAATCGGTTCTATTTCTAGCGTTACTGAGTTTGAAGAAACGACAGCAGACGATCCAAACGACGACGAAATCATTGATTTGAAAAATAAAAAAGGATTGTTTTACGAGGATGTCATGAGTTTACATCACGTTCGTCTCGCAGATCTAAAAGAGTATTTCGAAAAATTTGCAGATAAAAAATCTGGAAGAACTCCAAAAGAAAGATACATAATAACTATTGTAGATTTAGCAGGTTCAAATCCTGAGAAAAACACACACTACGTTGCTGATGATTCAATAAACGCTATCGAAACAATCGCTATGTTCGACAACAGAGAAAATAAAACGCCACTAGGAACGAGAACAAAACTATTCGTCGTTGGAGAAATCAACAAGAAAAAGAATCAAGAACCACCAACGTACACAATTGCAGCTATGGACATTAGAATAATACCACAAGAAAAAGGTGGATATTATTACCCTGAAAAAACAAAAAAAGTTACAGACGTTAAAGTAAACGAAAAAGAAATCAAAGAAACCAAAGACGGCGAAAAAGAAAAAAAGGAACAAAAAAAAGAACCTTCTAAAAAAAAAAGTGGAGAGAAGAAGAAAAAAACAACTGAAGAATCAAAATCATCTGAAAACGAAAATCTAACGTACAATAAACAACTTATTTCTGACGAAATTATGGATAAAATAGTTGAATCAATGTATAAACTCGATCACGCGTCGTTTGACGAAATCTTGATTGATACAAAATTAACGAGAAACGAAGCGTATGACTCCTCTTTTGTTGAATTGTTAAATAGAGAAATTTTGAAAAAGAACGAAAGCGGAGGATACGACATATGAGCTGGAAAGAAGAAAACACGTCCAAAGTTCCTGAAAAAACTGAAGAAGAAAAAAAACTAACTGAAGAAGAATATAACGAACTATATCCAATTACAGAAACAGAAAAAACGGAAACTAAAAACGAAAAAAAAGACGACGAAATTTTAGCAGAACAATACAAAAAAGAAACTGGAAAAAGAATAACAATTGTAAAAGGAAAAAAGACAAAAGAATTCGAAAAATGGATCAATTCAAAACAAAAAACAAAACAATCCGAAGAAAAAGAAGAAGACGAAAAAATAATATGTCCAATATGTGGTTCTATTGGAACTGAAATAGCACCTGGATGTTATGGAGATGGAACACACGAATTTGATAAAACTACAACGAAAGAAGAATTAGAAAAAATCTATACAACATCTGACGAACCAAAACAAACTGATGAAACAAAACAAAACACTACACGTTCTGAAACAAAAAAGGAATCAGAAGAAAAAAAAAGTCCAGAATCAAAAAAACCAATCTGGAAAGACGAAATTGAAAATCCTATTGATGAAAATATCAACGCATTCGTAAAAGATTTAAGAACAGATTTAAAAGATTATATAATTAAGCTTAAATCTGAAAAAATAGAACTTGAAAATAAACTTATAAAATCTGAAGAAAAAGGATACATCGTTATTTTATACGGAATTCCAGGAATAGGAAAAAGTACTTTTTGCGCGTCTGGAGTTTTAGACGGTTTCGATATTGTATTTTTAGATATAACAAATCAAGGAAGACGTTTAGAACAATACAAAGAAATATTAGAATCACCTCTCTTTTTATACGAACCAATAAACGAAATAGACAACGAAGGAAATTCAGATTTATCGAAGAATTTCGAAAAACTTAGTCATTACGTAGTTCACTCGACAAAAAATCGTGATCCAAAGAAAACAATTATTATAATTGATGGATGGTCAAAAGCAATAGTTCAACTAAACTCTTACTTGCGAAAAGATATATTAAAAATCGGTGATCCAAAACATGGATTACAATCAGACGTAGCAGCTGGAGATTGGTATTGGAGAACATTGCGTTACACTCAATTGTTGTTTAATTTAGAATCAGCGGCAAATAGAGGATTTAAAATATTTTTAACTGCAGAAGTACACGACGTAGTAAAATTTTCAACTGACGAAAAAGGAAAACTAAAAGTGTACAAAACTGGAATAAGAGCTCCAAACGTTAGAGACGACGATTTATACACTGGAGACGTTGAAGCGTTTTTCAGAAATTCTTACGATCCAATAAAAGATATTGTTGGTCCAAGAGAAATAGAAATCGTAACATCAAAAGTTCCTGGATTCGTTTCTGGAACAATATTTACGATGCCAAAAATGAAAACGTTCATAGAATCTCAAGGAAAACACAAAACGCTTGATTTTAAATAGGTGATATTACGATAATAGTTGTCGAAGGCTCAGATTTAACAGGAAAAACATCGTTAACAACTGAATTATCTAAAAGAATACACAATTCAGTTCTTATTCACGCAAAACCTGTACCTGCTGATATAAATAGCGAAGTATATGGAAAAATTCTCTGTTATTACGATGAAATGTCTTACGAAATATGTAAGAACGCAATTGAAAAAAAAAATATACATTTTATTTTTGATAGATTTATAGTGTCTGAACTTATTTATTCAAAATACTTGTGTAGAAAACCAACAGAAACTATACATAATCTTTTAAATAAAGATATGGCAATAATTATATTATATTGTACTGAAAAACAACTAAAAAAACGAATGAACGAAAGAAGCGACAAACACTTCAAATACGAAGCAGTTGTTGAAATTAATAGAATGTATCAAAAATTCTTTTACGAAAACAAACAAAAATTTAAATCAAATTCTTTTTTTTTATTAAAAAATAACAATCAAAACGATTTTGAGTATAATATCAATTTTATAAAAAAAATTTTAGGGTGGAACTAAATTGATGAAAAAAGATGAGTTAAAATGTGCAAATTGTAACAATAAAGAAAATTGTAAGAAAGACCAGAAATCGTGTTACGAATACTATTACAATAAAACGAAATATTCTAGTATATTTTTAAACAAAGATAAATTTATTATTATTACTGACGACGGAGAAGAATCTAACAACACTATAAATCTTTATCATACTCTGAAAAAACTAAATAAAAAAGTTCAGATTATGTTTACAGAAGAAAAAATAACGGCGAAATCTAATTCAATTTCACTAAAACCAATTACTGTAAAAAAATCGCACAATTTTTACTTCGTTAATGGATTTCCAGCGGATTGTCTATTATTTTCACTATTTCACAGGCATCGATATCAACAAGAAAAAATTCAATATATATTTGGAGTAAACGAACACAACCACTTTGGATATTCAAATTTCGTTGGAAGTACAACTTGTCTTCTACTTATTGCGAAACTCTATAAAATACCTGCGTTTTCAATTTCTTCTGAAATTAATTTAAACGAAAAGGATTATCTATTTTTTCTTCCAGCAATATCATATTTCACTTTTCGAAATTCTGAACAAAAATATTTATCGTTTAATATAAAAAACAATTCCATGGATTTTTTCCATTACGCAACTATCGATAACGAATTAAAAGATAAATACGATTTCGTAAAAACAAGTAGAAACAAATATTACGAAATAACGTACACAAGAAAAGTTGAAAATCCAAAATCAGGAACTGATATATTTTATCAATCAAAAAATGAAAATTACGTGGTGGAATTTTGAAAGACGTCTACTTAGATATACCAACATATTTTGATAAAGATTTTATAAATTTTATTCAAAAAGTTAACGAAGATAAATTAACAATATACGGAATAAAACACGTTTACGGAAGCGATTCAGGTTCTTTTTCAGCTAGAGAAACAGAACGATTACCTATAGTCAAAAATTTACAAGAACACATTAAAGAACTTTCAGAAATTAACGTAGATTTTTTCTACACTCTAAACGCAAGTTGTCTCGGAAGTCTTAAAGAAAACGACGTAATTGATATTGAAACGTTTATTAACAAATTATACAATATAGGAGTTAAAAATTTTATTATTTCGCATCCATATTTGATTAGAATTATAAATAAAATCAATAAATTAATTAAAATTAAAATATCAACAATAATGGAAATTAACGACATACAAAGAATAAATTATTATTTTAAAAAAGCAGAAATAATTACGTTATCAACTTCAGCAAACAGAAATTTTAGATTACTAGAAAACATAAAAAATAGAAACGTTGAAATCATGATTAACGAATGCTGTCTCTACATGTGCCCATTTCGTGCGTCTCATTATTCAATAGAATCTCATAGAGAAAATTCTGAAAACACGTTTGACAATTACCCTTTAGACGAATGTTATTCACTATTAAACAAAAATGAAATTATTATGTCGAGATACGTATTACCGGAATGGATCGAAGATTATTCAAAATTTTCTAAATATTTTAAAATATCTGGAAGAACTTTTCCAAGAAAATTTATTGAAAACGCAACGTTATATTATTCAAGAGGAATTTCTCCAGAAAACGTGTTAGATTTATTTCCAATCGTAACCGGATCAATTAAAAACGAACAAACAGGAAAAATAGAAAAAAGACACTTATCGTTTAACAAAGAAGAAATCAAAGAAATAATATCGTACTTTAAAATATTTGGTCACTTTTGTAATACCAGATGTCCATGTGGATTCTGCGAAAAATATTCTAAAAACGTTACGTCGAGGTGAGAAAATGACAGAAAAATTTAAAAACTTGTGTTCAAGAGTCGCAAAATGTAGAAAATGTTTTAAAAATTTCACAATGCAAAAATTTTACACATTCTTCGATGGTTCATTAATTTCACCTCTTTTAATAGTAGGACAATCACCAATATACCCACTTCCAATTGAAAAAACTAGACCTTTCAGTTTAATGGACGACAACCACCAACATGCAGGATCAAGATGGCTAAGAGAATGTTTCGAAAAAGCAAATTTAAACTACAGAAATTGTTATCTAACAAATCTTGTAAAAGACTCTGCAAAAGATAACAAAGTAGAACCTGAAATGATAAATAATTGTTCAGAATTTCTAGAAGAAGAAATAAAGTTGTTTAGAGGAAAAATAATTCTAGCTTTTGGAACTCCATGTTGTAAATATTTCAACGTAAAACCAAATGATTCAAAATACAACGAAACCGGAAAAATTATATTTGGTTCAAGACACCCTTCGTACTTAATGAGAAATGGAGAAAGTGGAAAATTAGAACTTATCGAAATATTAAAAAATATAAAATATTTAATTGAATCACCAAAAACTAAAAGTCTAGAGGATTTTTAATGTACATAAACGAAAACCTAAACAAAAACGAGCATTACAGTTCTTCAATGGAAGATTTATTAAATCTCTGTTTTGAAAAAAACGAATTAACTAACGCAGAATACATTATATCGCTTATGAAAGAATTACCTGCATCGTCAAGAGGATATCATGGTTCTTACAAAGGAGGTCTATACGACCACACGTTACTAGTTTCAAATATTTGTGAAACGTTATTTTCAACGTTTATTGACTACAACATAATTCAAATTTTTAAAAAAGAAATTGATAAAGAAATTAACGTAAAAAACGCAATAAAAGCATGTATATTACACGATTTTGGAAAAGTAGATTCTTACACAGAAAAATTCAATCAAAATTTCGAATTTTCTTCTATTGAAAAAGATAGAAAAAGAACAAGGTTTTACATACAAAAAGATTATAAAGTTTTCGGAAAAGATGATCACGTTGAACGATGTTTTTGCGTAATGAAAAAAGCTGAAATATACGCTGTACCAGTAGTGCAAGAAGCAATTATATTTCACCACGGTGGATGGTCTGGATTTAAATCAAGACGAGTAACGAATCCATTGTGTTCATTAATACACAGTTGCGACCTAATCGCTTCTGGATTTTATAAAATCTAAATAGTGTTTATTTTATTTAGACCACAAGACGTTTCGTCTTGTTGAAATAAAAAATAAAATAATTTTATATAAAAATATGCAAGAAAAAAATCGAAATAAAAAATTATATTTTATGGATATAGCGTTAAGAACGTCTACGTTATCAACATGTATAAAAAAAGAAGTAGGAGCTGTTTTAGTCATGAATAATAGAATATTATCAACTGGATACAATGGAGCACCTAGTAAAATAGAACATTGTAGCAGAGAAACTTGTTTAAGAAAAATTGATCTAGATAACAAAAATTCAGAATTATGTCGTGGAGTACACGCAGAAGTAAACACTTTAATACAATGCGCGATTCATGGAACAAAAATTGGAAAAACATCAAAAATGTATTGTACTCATTTTCCTTGTATGAACTGTACTAAATTAATAATTAACGCTGGAATAAAAGAAATTATATTTAAATTTGACTACGAAATGGATAACATCGAAAAATTTAAACTATTAGTTGAATCTAAAACAAAAGTTACAAAATGCGATGAAACATATTTTTACAATTTCAATGTTGAACATAATTTAAAAATATTAACAATGTTAAAAAACAAAGAGGAAGAAATATGTCAAAAATAGAAAAAAGAAGAAAGTTAATTATATACCCATCGTATTCTCTAAGAGATTACAAAACCAACAAATATCTTTTAGATAGCGACGCAGAATACAATCAAGCGATTTTAGAAGCTTCAGTGATGAAAGATCTTTTCGAAGAAACGTACTTGATTGTCCCGAAAGAAGAACAAATTAAAATGGACAACAAATTTCCAAATTGGTTAAAAATAATTAGAAAAAAATATGAAATCAACGTAGGAAAAGAACGTTTTTCCCACGACGTAAAATTCTTTAAAGAATTAAATATTGAAGGAAACGACGTGTTATACTCTTACTTTCTAAACAAATGGAAGTTCTTCGAAGAATCAGGAATAAATCAAAAAAACTTAATGTATTCGTTTATCTATTTTTACCCAGAATATAATCCTGATATTTATAGAGATTTAGTAAACAAAAATTACATTTCTATTAATTTTTTCACAAAAAAAGCTCTAGAAAAGTTTTCAAACGATACCGGAATTACAAAAAACCTTTACGTAGTTCCAGCAGACGCTGGTCATTTTTATAAATATAACATTAATTACGAAGAATACAAAAAACCTTCATTAATCATACCAGCAAGACTAGATCACGAAGACGTAAATCACACTTGGCAAACGTTATCAATCGCTTTAGCGTTGAAGTTATTTTGCAATTTCGATTTCAAATTAATTGTGTGTAACTCAAATAACTCAGCAGACATAGGATATCTCGCAGACGTCGTAGACGAAATCGGTCCTTTTACGAGAGAAAGATTTTTAACGATGTTATTAGAAGAACAAGGAGTGATATTAACATTAAAAGAAGCTGACGAACACGGAACAAAAGGAGCACCAGAATACTTAGGATCAAATTTAATACTCGTTTCGTCAGATTATTCAATAAACCCATATGACGTTCCGAAAGGAAACTCTTCTCAAACGTATAACGTTGTAAAAAAACTTCTCTCTATAAACAAATCTGAATACATACAAATCAAAGAAAAACAAAAAAATATTTGCAAAAATAATCATGGAGAAAATGTAATAAACGATATTCTTAAAAATATATTACAAAAAAAGGTGATGTAATGTCAATACTACCAGATTTTATTGTTAAAAAATATTTAGAAAATGGAAGAATTAAAATAGAAAATTTTGTGAAAGAACATTTAGGACCAGTTTCGTACGACCTAACAATAAACGACAACGTAAGACTTGTAGAAAGAACAAACGGATATTCCATTGATTGTACGCAGCAAACGTGTATTGGAGCAATCGTAAAGCTTCCAATAGATTTAAAATACGGAGAATCTATAGTGTTTACAACAGACGAAATAATTTACGTCGATCAAGGAATAACAGGAATCGTTTACCCAAGATCCTCGCTAACGAAAATACCACTACTATTTAACATTGCAGGCTTAGTAGATCCAGGATTTAATGGTTCAATAACAGGGACGATTTATAATTTTTCTGCGAGCAAAATTGAAATCAAAAAAATGCGCATATGTCAAATTGTGTTTCACGAACACGAAAAAGTTGAAGTAAGTTACGAAAAAAGAAAAACGTCTAAAAATCAAAATCAATCTGGAATTCTAAGTCTATATCCAAAAAAAGATTCTGAATTCAAAATAAAGAATTCTTTGTAATTTTAATCCTAAATTTTTTTTTTTTATTTTTTATAACACAAAATTATTATAGTCAGCTTCCTAAGGTTGGAATTTAATCTCCTATATACCGGCTAAGAGAACTGATTTCTACACGTATAATAAAACACAACGTAAATTTAAAATTTTCTAAATTAAAAAATTAGAAATCTTTATATAAGAGTTTTACTTTTTATATAATGTAAAAAGCATTAAAAATAAACAACGGTGAAATATTATTACAATATACACGTACGAAAGTTCAAGCTCAATAGAAATCGCAGGTTCTACTTACGTAATATTAGAGGCAACAAACAACAAAACAAATCAACGCGAAGAAATAAAAATAAAATTTTACGATTACTGTTTCGTTTACGAAGATGTCGCCGAAAAAATACTAGCAAAATACAAAAAAAATATAACTTACGGGTACGAAATGTATCAAGACGGAAGAAAATGTTGCAAAATTATTTTTCAATGCAAAACTGAAATGATTAACATTTTAACTGAGTTCGAAACTAGAGGAAATCTTGTTCACTTAAAACCTGATAAAAAATTTCTTATTGAAAAAAACATAAAATATAAATTTATAGTGAACACAAAAGACAATCCAATACCTCACGATAAAGTATTTCCAATTGATTCAAAAGACGTTGTTGACGTTCCAAGAAAAATCTTTGCAGACATAGAAGTCGACAGTGGTGGAGATATTAATTTTCCAAGTGGAGATAATGCAATTCATCCGGTCATTTCAATTTCTTACGTTCTTTGGAATGGTAAAATTGTTTGGACAGTTTTACATCCTGAAGAAAGAAAAGATGAAATCTGGAAAACAGAAAACGAAAATCCTTTGTTAAACAATTTAGACGTTCATGTTAAATTTTTTAAATCTGAAATTGATTTATTACATTATTTTGGAGAAATTCAAAGAGAATATCAATCGTATATTGTTGCAGGGTGGAATTTTTTACGATTTGATATATATTATTTAATTGGAAGATGTAAAGAATTAAATATTCCACCAGAAGTACTTTCTATTTCACATTGGATAAAATATAAAAAACATTTTGACACAGAAGGAAAAGACGTTGTTAAAGTGTTTACAAATCAATCTTATTTTATAGACGTAATGGAAGCGTTTATTAGATTTTATCAAGAAAAATTCAAACACAACGATCTCGATTATATTGCAAAAGAAATCTTAGGATTAAGAAAAATTGAACTTAACGAACCAATACGTAAAGTATATTCATCAGACTTAAAAAAATTCATGAACTACAACGTAACTGATTCTTTGTTAGTAAAAATGATTGACGAAAAAACGGGAATGTTTGAGTTTTACGAAACAAGAAGAAAACGCAGAGGTATTTCAATTTCAGACGTTTTCAAAACAATAATTCCAATTGACTCCTCGCTTTTATACTTTGCAGAAAAAGAAAAAATAGCGCTTCCAGACGTAAGAATTAGCAACGAAAAAGACACTTTAAAAGGAGCACTAGTGTACACTGATAATATGAAAATATTAGAGTATGCAGGAATGTTTGATTTCAAAGCAGAATACGGTTCAATAGCAGCGTCTTTAAATTGTTCACCGAGAACGAAAGTTAAAAAGGAAAAATTGTACAAAAAATTATCAGAAGCTTACAAAGAATACAAAGACTCGTCATTTAAAAACAAACCAGTAATTTTAGAAGGATACACATATTCTCCTGGAAAAGGAAAACCAATTTTCTTCGAAAATAAAAAAGATTGTTTCGAACGAAAATTTTTAATGGACGTTTTTGTAAATAGAGAAAAATATTTTAAAATTAAATATCAATACAAAAAAGATTCAAAAGAATACAAACTATTCGATATTTTCGAACAAGATATTAAATTAGATGGAAATGGACTATATGGTGCGTGGAAAAACAAATATTTTAGATTATGCGACGTAGATTGTTCACAAGCTATAACTGGAATAGGTAGAATAATATTAGAAAACACTCGTTCTTTCTTCAATTCAATAAACTCGAACGTTGGATTATCAGATACAGATAGCGCTGATTGTGAAATCTTAGAAAAAACACCTGAAAATGCAGTAAAAAGAGGATACGAACTCCAATCTTTGTTAGAAAATGAAACAAACAATTTCGTACAAAAGAATTTCCTTTTTGGAAAAAAAAATGGTTACACAAATGGTTTTGATCCAGAACAAGAAAACGTAGATACACATTGGATTTTTGCTAAATTCGAAAAACTATTTAATCCTATGATTATAACTGGAAAAAAGAAACATTACGCGTATCGTTTAATATGGCAAGATGGTAAATATCTGGAAAAACCAAAATACACAATCAAAGGTTTCGAGTGCGTGCAGAGAAACGTATCACCAGTGTTAAAAGAAGCTCAACAAGAAATAATTTATGAAATCTTAGATAGAAAAATTAAAAACAGCAACGATTTAATTTTAATTGTAAAAAATTATAAAAAAAAATTAAAAAATATTGATATAGATTTAATCGCAATGACTGGTGGATATAAAAACGAAGTTTCATCATATAAAAATGTTGAAAAAGGATATTTACCACCACTTAACGCACAAGCAATGTGTAATTCAATTCAAAATTTCAAAATAACATTTGAACCACAAAGTCGTTTTAAGGTAATAAAAGTTATTAAAAAAAAAATAACTAAAGAAATGATATTAGAAAAGAAATTAGATAGCAAAAAATATAATCAAACTGAAATATATCTAAATGGATTATCTATACATTTTAAACAAGACGTCGTAGCGTACAACAACAAAAAAGAATTACCAGAAGATTTTTTCGATTATTTTTCAATCGATAGCAATTTTTACTTTAACGATTTAATTCTTAAAAAGAACGAAGTTTTTCTTGAAATGTTTAACGTTAATGCAATTGTATTTTCAAATCAAACACAATTAACAAATTTTGGTGGTAATAATAATTAAATTAGTACAAATAAAAAAATATACTGGAATTGGATCAAGAGAAACACCAGACGATATATTATTATTTATGAACAAAATTGCTCACGTCCTGTACAAAAACGATTATATATTAAGATCTGGCGGTTCAGATGGTGCAGATAAAGCATTTGAGAAACCTGTAAAATATAACAGCAAAAATAAAGAAATATATTTACCATGGGAAGGATTTAACAAAAATGATTCACCATTATTTAATGTATCTGAATCTGCATTTAAAATTGCTTCAAGATTTCATCCATATTGGAATTCTTTAAAGTACACGTCAAAACTATTAATCGGAAGAAACGTATATCAAATCTTAGGATTTAATTTAAACGAACCAAGTGATTTCGTAATATGTTGGACAAAAAATGGAGAAGAAGTAGGTGGAACTGGAACAACAATAAAAATTGCAAAAGAATATAACGTTCCAGTATTCAATTTATTTTTTCCTGAAATTTACAATAATATATTTAATCTTTTATTTAAATATTATAAAATTATAAAAAAAGATGATCTATGATAGAAAACGACAACGAAAATTTATTAAGAAAAAAAATAATTGAATCTATAGAATTATGGAAAAATAATTTTTGTGTTGGTTCTATGTGGAAAAAAAGTACAAATAAATTAAAAGAAGAAAACGACCTAATTAATGTAATTAACTATTGCAAATTATTATTTTTAAAGCTAAACGATAACGAAAAAGAAAATTTCTTAACAATAGAAATAAAAGAAGAACCAGAATTAAAAGATATCGGAAAATTATGGAGAGGTGTTTATTTCAAATGACAAATGAATATTGTAAAACACACACAAATATAAGAATGAAAAAAACTATGAAATTATATTGTCCAGAATGTGAAGGGTATTTTTCAGCTCATGGATTCAATAACATACATACTTGTCCATTTTCTTTTAATTCTAAAAACGAAGATCCAACAAGAGATCTCGGGAGAGCATATCCGTTAATAAAAGGTTCTTCAACACATTTTGTAATAAAAATTTTCAATAACTCATTAAAAGAATTAAACCCAAAAAAAATAGAAACAATTTTATCAAAGATCTATACTTCTCAAAAATCTTTCGTTAATTATTTAATATTAATTACAAGCGAAAAAATTGTTGAATCGTGTGTAAAAGAATTATTATCATTCTTTGAATTCAAGAGAGAACTCTTCGAATCGTTGACGTTTGATAAGAAACCTGAAAATGCAATACCAATCGCAGCAGAAAACTGGCTTTCGATCCCATTTAGTAGAGAACAATACAATAAAGTGTTAAACAAAGAAAAAAACGCAGTAAAAAACTGGTCTAAAATTGGAATTCACAACATCGTCGACGAGGGAATCCTCGACGCCGATGACAAAGTAATTTGCATAGATTACAAAACGTATCCAAGAAAAACGACAAAAGAATTAAAAGAAATTTCTAGTACTGAAAAGAAATATCAATTAATTACCGCACTACTAACATTCGAGTACAATTATAACGTTCCAGTAAAATTTGTCGCAAACGTCGATTTAGGAGTCTCAGGCTTTCCTAATATAACGTATCACAAACCAACAGATAGAGGAATAACGTATTACAAAAAAGCGCTTTCCGAAGCGTACAAAAATTTATTTGAAAAAAATTTTCCAACAAAATACAAAGAATATTTCTGCACGAAATTCTGTGAGTTTAAGTTAATTTGTCCAGATAAAAAAATGAAAGAGTGGAGAAAAGCGTACTACGTAAACTTATTATAAGGTGATCAAAATAAATCAACTGTGTCCTATTTGCAACAAACAAACTTTTATAAACGATCCGCTAAACAACATTTATAAATGCAATATTTGTAACGTTTATTTTACAAAAGAAAATAACAACAAAGACAATTCTGAAACAGAAAAAATAAAAATAGACACACTCAAAGAAAAATTCTTATTAAAAGAAATATCAGAACATCGAATTGGTTTTATAATTGGAAAAGAATTTAATTTAAAACAAATATCAGAAGATATTTTTATAGTAATAAGTAAATATTTTGACGAAAATAAAACGCTTAGAAAATCTTTTGAAATTATTCAAAATATAAATGTATCTAAAAAAATAAAACAAAACAATGTTTATTTTTTTATACTTAACGATTCAATAGAAATACGTCCTAGAACTAATTTTTGTTCTAATGATATAACTAACAGAACAATATTACATTATTTAAATCATCATTTAAAAGAAAAAAATTCATACGCGTTCTTTCTTATTCATAATATTAATAATATAGAAAAAGATAAATTAAATTTTATGTGGTTTTAAACATGACAACCTCAAAATGTCCAAATTGCAGTAAAGAAAACGAAGGAAACGATCCAATCAACAATATATTCAAGTGTTTATTCTGTGGAATCTACTACGTTCAAATTTCATCAGAAACACACAATATTAAAAATTCGTCATCTTTTAATTTCGATACTGAATATATTTCAATAAACATTTTAGATTTATCAAATGAACTTTTCAACATTATTCAATCATTATGCAAAAACACTCTAACTATTCTCTTCGTATATTTGAATAAATCAGAAACTAAACGTATATTTATATATAATATTAACGAAACATTATATTCCTTCGGTTCAACCCTTACACACATTGATAATATTGATTTTATAATTCCAAGATCACACGCAGGAATTCAGTCATATTTCTTAGAAACTCACAATTTTCTTACAGAAAAACACGTTATAAATAAAATTATGAGAACAAAAAAATTAATAATTAAAAAAGAAGCGTCCAATATGCTTATTATTATTCCATTATTTAAAGATTATATTCTTCAGGAAGTTAGAAAACGTTTAGGAAAGTTTCCTATAGTTTTACACGGTGCTTCCTCTGTGCTAAAAAAATATGTTACTGATACAACAAAAAAAATAAAAATAACAAAAATAACAATAAAATAACAAAAATATGATAAAAATAACAATAAAATAACAAAAATAACAAAATTATGCAGTTAATTTGTCCAAATTGTGGTAAAGAAAATTTCAGTAACGACATTGTTAACAATATTTTCAAATGTATACGTTGTAGAACCTATTACGTAAAAGGAAAAGAATCTGAACTCGTTAACGTTAACAAAACAATTCTAAATTTCAAAACAAACACTAACAGTATTGATATTGTTCTTAATAATCATCAAAATTGGGCTGAAATAGTACGTTTTGTTCAATTCATGGAAAATTATGGATTACAAATATTTATATTACCAGATTTAGATGCTGTTTCAGAATTATTCTGCAGCTTAATTCAAACAATAGTAGAAAACCGTTACGCAAAAAACGAAATCTTGTACGCTCAATACGAACATAGTAAATTTTTTGAAAAAATATATATAAAAGAAAACACTGCAATGTTATACTTAGTTAACGTAGGAGACACAAATGGATATATCGAAAACTTAATACTTGAAAATAATAGATACATATCCGAAACATTCAACAAAAACCAATATCAATTCAGAAATAACATTTTAACAATAAAAAAAGAATCTATTAAAAAAAACGCGTTTACGTTTATAATATTTATATGTAATAAAGCAACTGGAAATAGAATCACACAAATTCAAGTATTTTAAATGAAAAAAACTGTGTTTACAAATTGCGGAACATTAATTTCAGAATCGTACGTTCGCGTCGTACGCGGAGAAAGAGGAGACTATATAGAAATTGATCCAAAACTACTAATTTGGAAGAACACTCATATCCCAGAAACTGAAAAAAAACGCATAGGAAATCTAAAATATTATTATGATGAATATAGAACAAATGATAAATGTAATGTAAAAATATATCACCAAAAAAAGAAAGTAGATTACGCTGATTATGTAATTGGTATGATCTATATTTCTTTAAATGATGTAAATTTAAAAATTAAAAATTTAACAAATTTTATAAATTAGGTGAATAAATATTATACTAGAACGATTTCCAATAATGTTAAGACCGCCAACTGTAAAAAAGAAACAAATAATTCACACAAAAGAAGAGTTTCTTGATTTCGTAAACGAAAACATCGGCAAAACAAACATATTTGTAAATTTATACCACTTTTCGAAATCTTCTTGTTGTAATTCGTTTTATTATTTCGACAAAAAAACAAACAAATTTACGTGCAACAAATGTAAAAATGTTATACAATTTTTCAATTTAAATAGTTTTACGATAAACTGTGTAGTATTTGACATCGACCCTAAACCAAATAATAAACGAACACAATTCCGTTGTTTCCTTAAAGTAAAAAGAATGAATCGATACTTTAAAGATTATAGAAGATATATAGTAAAATCAGGAAAAGGATTCCATTTTTACATCGAAACAAATCCACAAAAAGAATCAGATTTTAAACATGGAGCGAGAAATGCGCTTCGAGCGTTCCAAATTTCAACTGAAAAAATGTTTGGAAAAACAGATCCTATAACACACGGAGACACTTCACAAATGATAAGAGTTCCAGGGACGTGGAATATAAATTCAAGGTGTTTCTGTTTTTCTTTAGAAGAAAAGCATTTAAAAATGACGTACAAAAATCTAATTGAAATCTCAAAAGAATCGCAAAATTCTATTACAATTAATTTAATTGATCCAAAAGCGACAAAAAGAATTAATCTATTAAATTACGACAACAAAATCGAATCAACAGAATTTGTTCACGAAGGTGAACTTACAGTTAATTTTAAGAAATCTGGTAATAAAGAAAAAAACCTTACTGAATTATTTAAACCTTACAACGTAAATTACGAAAAATTATCTTCGTGCGTTAAGATTCTCTTAAACAACGAATTTTTAGACTACAATCAACGTTTCTTGTTAATTAATATAATTAAAAATTTTGGAATTTCAATACAAGATTGCGAAAAAATAATTGAAAACGTTCTATTTACAGATTCTGATTCAAACGATCCAGACGAAAAGAAAAGATACAATTGGGCAAAACATTGTATAAACGAAGAGCGACAAGTATTTTACGTATATCACAAATCTTATGGAATTCCTTCTTGCAAATCAGGAGAAACGTTAGGTTTTAAATCGTTAAAAATTTGCGACAATTGCAAAACAAAAAATATAATGTGTTTTAGGTAATGAAAATAAATGATAAATAAAGACAATATAAAAATGTTTGGAGCACACATGACTCCAGAAAATATTTTTAGGAAATATATATTTCCAGAAATTAAAAATGTTCTCGAAAAATACGTCTGGACTATTGAAGAAGCAGAAAAAGAAATGAAAAAAGCAGACGAAAGGGAGCGAAGTAAATGGTAGAAACGAAAAAAGAAACGGAAAAGACATTCTGGAAATGCCCTCATTGTCATAGTAGTGCAATTGCTTTAGATGTTATGAAAGAACACCAAAATTTCGGAGACGAATATCGAAGTTTAGAACAAATGATACGATGTTGTAATTGTGATTTGCAATTCGTTTTTGAATACGAGCTAAAAAGGATTACAGTACATAGTTTTAGAAATATTAACGCCAGAGGAAGAGAAAGCATTAGACGAAAAAGAGGAGGGTTAAAATCAAATGGTATTCTCAAAAACAGAATATAATAGGATAGAAAAGAAGAGGTTAAACTAAAATGGCTGAGAAAGAAACCAAGACAATTAAACGAAATATAATTATAAAAGAAACATCAGAAAAAACAATGAAAATTATATTTGAAATTGAGATCGAGGTTAACAAAGACGAAACAATGAAACAACTTCGATTAAAAATATTTAATTGTATAGAACAAGAGCGTAATAGCGCTAAAACAATTTATAAAACTACGATTATAACATTCGCGGAAGAAATATATAAAATAAAAGAGTATTACGATACAGAAGAGGAATATACGAATGACAACATTTAAATCGTCTGGAAACTCTTACACGAGAAAATATCTTTCTTTATCACAAACAAAAAAATTAATCAACACGTTCCCAGTAAATAATAAAAAAGTATTTAATATCTAATTACTTTTTATTTAATATATAGGTGACACGTACGCAAAACGAAGAAAATATAAAAAAATTATGTAAAGAACATCAGATCGACTTTGAATTAGCAAGAAATTTTATAACTGAAACTAACGCGTACCCATTTTTAATGAACGAACCATCGGAATATTTTTTAAATTATTTAAAACAAGCAAAAGTTTCTGTAAAGTACAACAAATTTTTCTTTGAAGATTTTATTATTAAATCGTATTATTCAAATCCTTTAATTTGTAAAGAATGTGGAACTCGCGTAAAAGATGCAGGAATATTTGTAAACAAAGAAAAACTTACAGAAAAAAAACATCTTTGCTATAATTGTTCTTCGTTAATAAAAATAAACGTTAACGTAATTAATCACGAAGAATTATTTCGCGAACTTTGCGAAAATCTTTTAATTAATTTAAAAAATAACGCACAAAACATTATTAACGTAAATATCGAACAAGCTGAATCGTTAATTCACGACATATTCACATATCGAGAACTATTTCCTTTAGTTAATTTTGAAATCAAACTAAGCGAATTATGGAACACTGATAAACAAAAAAATATACGAATACTACACGAACTCGAAACGTTAAAAACAACTACGTTATACGGTTATAAAATTGAACCTATAGCAGTAGAACAAAAACGCGACGTACTAACTCCAGGATACATAATAACTCAAGTTCCAAGAACAGGAAACGTTATTTATTGTTCTTACACAACGCTAAAAGGACAACAACTGTACTCAGATTGGATACCAACAATGCACATATCACCAGCAAAACAAGAATTCAATCGTAAAATAAAAATTAACGTAATTAACGAAATTTTGCGTCAATCATCTAAAAAAGAAAAAAAGGAGGAAAAAATATGAAAACAGTATTAGTAACAGGAGCAGCAGGATTCATTGGATCTCACGCTGCAGAATTTTACGCAAATCTAGGTTATAAAGTAATAGGAATAGATAACTTATCGAGACAACGTTTAATGGGAAAAAATATTAAATACGCAGAGTTCAACTTAAATTATCTGAAACAGTACAAAAACGTTTCTTTCTTTATTAGAGACGTTCAAGATAAAACTGTTCTTAACCAAATTTTTTCGACAAATAACATAGATGTTGTAATACATTGTGCAGGACAACCAGGAGTTCCTACGTCTATCCAGCGTCCTGAATACGATTTTAACTCAAACGTGTTAGCTTCTTTTAATTTACTAGAAGCAGCGAGAATCTCAAACTGCGATCCTGCAATGGTTTTTTGTTCAACAAATAAAACGTTTGGCGATTCAATCAACGACATAAAATTAACAAAAAATAAAACCAGATACGAAATTGATTCAACTTCTGATTATAAAAATGGAGTAAACGAAAACTTCAGAAACGATCTATGCGAACACACTCCTTATGGTGTTTCAAAACTATGCGCTGATCATTATTTTCAAGAATATGGAAAATTGTACGCAATGAAAACTGGCGTATTTCGAATGAGTTGCATTTATGGAACGCGACAACTTGGAGTTGAAGAACAAGGGTGGGTCGCACATTTTATAATTTCAGCATTCAACAAAAATCCAATTACAATCTTTGGAGACGGATTACAAGTTAGAGATTTACTATACGCGTCAGATTTAATCAACGCGTTCAACTCTTTTGTGGATAAATCCAAAGATTTAAAAGGAGAAGTATTTTGCATGGGTGGTGGAATTAATAACACGATAAGTTTAATTGAATTTATCGATTACCTAAACGAAAACTTAGAAAAACAATACGTTCCAATTAAAATAAAATACGACAATTGGAGACAAAGCGATCAAAAATTATACGTTTCAAACATTGAAAAAGCGAAAAAAATGCTCAATTGGGAACCAAAAGTAAACGTAAAACAAGGAATCAACAAATTAATTAAATGGGTTTCAGATAATAGAGATAAATTAATAATTTAATAAATAATTTAATTTTTTTTCTAATTTTTTAAATGTAGAAACATTTATAAATGAGCGTTTCTTTTATCTTACTAATACGTACCGATTTAATAAAAAAGAAGTGATTTTCAAAATGAAAATATTAGAAGAAATTAAAAATCCGATAACAAAAAGTTTAATGGCAATGGAAAAACTCGGTTCAAGCATGGCGAAAAAAAAGATAACAATAATGAACTCACCACAACCATCAACTAACGGAACAGAAATTTCGCTTCCACTTAACTCAGAAGAAGAAGAGTTGTTTGGATACGTTAGTCACGAATCTTTTCACATTCGAGCAAAATCGTTTTCTGAAATAATACATAAATGTGAAGATGAAATTACTTCCAATTATCCAAACGTGTCAAACATAGAAGCCCACCTTATTGTTAATATAATAGAAGATTTTAGAATCGAACAATGGCTGAAAAGAACGTACATTGGTTCTTTTGGATTTCTAATTGAAAACTCTGAGAAAATTATTCGAAATCAAGTTTTAAAAATAGAAAACGAAGCAAAAATCTCGCTTAAACAACCAAATATTTCCTTAATAGCTGCTTTTATACTTATATTAAATCACACGTCTCAGAAAACAAGAAATTTAGTTTTAAATCTAAAAAACTTTCCAATACCAAAAAAATACACAGACAACGACATAAAAAATATAATGAATTCTATTGAATCAAATCCTTCTATAAAAAATGGAGCATTTCAAATTTTAAAATTAGCAGAAATATATTCAGAATTAAAACAAAACCAACAACAACAAAACCAACAACAACAAAACCAACAACAACAAAACCAACAACAACAAAACCAACAACAACAAAACCAACAACAACAAAACCAACAACAACAAAACCAACAACAACAAAACCAACAACAACAAAA
>Ga0315273_10002384_pt1 | contig 22185 bp, 16 predicted proteins | sample YL17G02_0_MG_FD_205753 | JGI IMG/M metagenome (GOLD analysis project Ga0315273, IMG submission 205753) | Sediment microbial communities from Yellowstone Lake, YNP, Wyoming, USA - YL17G02_0 | ecosystem: Environmental > Aquatic > Freshwater > Lake > Sediment | place: USA: Wyoming | collected...
CGCAGGGGGTGAAACTGCCGCCGCTCGGGTCGTCGCGCCGCTGGTACCGCGCCCTCGACACGAGCCTGCCCAGCGGCACGGACTTCGCGGAGCCCGGCGAGGAGGTCCCCATTGATCCTCCCGGTTTCTACATCGCCAGCCCGCGGACCACGGTAGTGCTGCTCGCTCACTGACCGGAAGCGAAAAGGCCCGCAAGCACCCGCCGACGCCAGCCTTTTCAGAGCTGCTTACCGACCAGGCTAAGTGGTTCAGAATCAACGGAAGTCGTTTCTTACCAAGACAGTAGCGTGTTTAGGTTGTAGTACTGTTTGGGATGGTTTGGGCCTGTGTCGCCTCCAGAATGTTCCCCTATTGTTCCCCGCTGTTCTTTCGCTTGGGCTCCAACCGAGGCTGTGCGGGGCAGGACACCCCGGAACCATCCTTACTCTTGAGGTCAGTGCATCAGGTTGGGTCAGTTCCCGGCTGGCTGGCGTCCCGCCGGATCCAAACGATACGCCGCAACGGAGTTCTTTCAGAAGGACTTCTCCGCCACCGCCGGCCCCTTGCCGGTGAAGTATTCGCGGACCAACTTCAGCACCAGGGGGTAGGGTCCCCATTGGTCGCTGTTCGGCCAATCGCTCCCGTAGATCAGCCGGTCCTGGCCGAAAACATCCCAGAGCTCATCCAATCTGGACCGGTAGAAGCTTAGCTCCTGGGGAACCCGGCCGTCCACCCGGCGAAGGACTACGGAGACCTTAACGTAAACCTGAGGAGCCAAACCTTTTCCTCCCAACCACCAAGCCCCAGTAGTTAACACTCGCGGTCTTCCTGAGCCCGCTCCGGAATCGCCCGATACCCCCAATTCTGTCAAAACTTTCCGGGAGATCCCGTTCTCTGGCATCGGCCGCGGAGAATCGCTATGGGGCTTCCGGTGGGTTCGTTCTCCCGCCCCTCCGCCTGACTTCTCCACGGCTCCGGAGACCCCGACGGAGGCCTGACCCGATGAGCATCCAGTACGCCGGCGGCACCAACGTCAACACCACCTTCACCACCACCTGCGGCACGCGCCGCAAGATCGTCGACAACGTCGCGGCAAAACTGGTCAACGCCGGCTGGAGCTACATCTCCGGCCGGAACACCGGCGACGTGCTGCTCGAAAGCGCCGCCAGGTCCTCGGCCGCCAACGAGATTTGCGTGCGCATCCAGGACTTTGGCTCCGGCAAGACCATGCTGGCCAAGCGCCTGCCCGGCATCCAGCCGCCGCTCGACTTCTCCGAAGCGCTGGAGACGACGCAGGTGCACAGTGTCGCCGGCACGCTGGCGCCCAACGCCGGTCTGCTGCACGAGCGCCGATTCCGCGCCCGCACCACACGGTCTCCGACGTCGGCCTTCTCGGCGGCGGCATCGGCATCCCGCGCCCCGGCGAGGTGAGTCTGGCGCACAATGGCGTGCTGTTCCTCGACGAATTGCCCGAGTTTCCGCGCGAGGTGCTCGAGTTGCGCGCCAGCCGCTCGAGGACGGCGCGGTGACGCTCGCCCGCTCGCAGTTGACGCTGACCTTCCCCGCGCGCTTGATGTTGGTAGCGGCGATGAATCCCTGTCCATTCAGACATTAACTGAACATGGGTCGAGCCGCGAGGGCAGGGGCCATAAAAACGGGAGCCGAGGCCCGGATCGCCGTTCGCGCCAGACCTCGCACAGTCACGCCCAGAAGAGTCGATCATGTCACCGGCTTTGACGCGTGCCCCACGCATGTCCGTTGCCCGAGACCGACCACCGCCAACCTGCAGCGGTTCTGCCGTTCCGGATTATAGCTCCCAGGTCAGTTCTTCGCCATTGATCGCGACTTTCCGGTTGCGCGAGGGCCACCGCGGAGGCGCCATGCGGGAACTCCACTGCTGCCATGCTTGCCGCAGCTCCTGGTGGATTTGCGGGAATTTCGTCGAAAGGTCCCGCGTCTCGCCTGGGTCGTTCGACATGTCGTACAGCTTCGAGTGACCATCGCCGCACTCAACCAGCTTCCAGCGGCCCATCCGCACGGCTCGTCCTTTACCGGTCCGCCAGAACAGCAGATCGTGTGGCGCCTGCGTATTTTGGCCGGACAGGAAGGGCAGCAGGTTCACGCCATCCAATGGGACATTTGCCGGTGGAGCCTGACCGGCGGCGGCCAGAAAAGTCGGCAGGATATCTCGCGAGACCACCGGGTTGGTGTACACTCTGCCTGCCGGAATGTGCCCCGGCCACAGGCCGAGAAAAGGCACGCGAACCCCGCCTTCGTAGTACGTGCACTTGGCGCCATTCAGTTTGCCGTTGCTGCCTGCGCCGTTCATGAGCGGCGAGCCGTTGTCGCTCAGGAAGATCACCATGGTGTCCTGCTCCAGGCCGGCTTCCCCGATAGTCCGCAGAACCGCACCCGTCGCGTCATCCATGGCGGATGCCATCGCCGCCATCATCCGCCTCCGCTCATTCTTCACGCCGGGAAAACGGTCCCAGTAGCGTTGGGTGGCCTGCAGGGGACCGTGGACGGCATTGAGCGCGAGATACAGGAAGAATGGCTGCCGCCCCTGTCGCCGTATGAAGGCACAAGCCTCGTCCGCGAACGCCTCTGTCAGATAGCGCGGCTCTTTCACCTCCTGCCTCCCCCGCAGGATGGGATGGCTGCGGACCTCGGGAACCGCTTCGTCTCCACTCTTGAGTGCGTGGCCTTGAGGGGTCTCCTGGGTGGCGTAGTCGTTGGCGCCGCCCAGAAATCCGTAGTATTCATCGAATCCGCGATCCAGCGGATGGTAGCCTGTGCGGTAGCCGAGATGCCACTTCCCCACCGCGCTGCTGCGGTACCCCAACGGCTTCAGGTACTCCGGCAGGATCTTCTCGCCTGTCGGGAGCCCGAATCCAGCTTGAGCTTCCCACTTCTCCGACCAGGAATTGAATTCGTGCCCAAAGCGCTGCTGGTAGCGCCCGGTGAGGATGGCGGCGCGGGAGGGGCTGCACACGGCGCAGGAAACGTATCCGTCGGTGAACCGGGTTCCGTCACGCCCGAGTGAATCGATATGCGGCGTCGCCACATCCAGGCCGCCATAACACGCGATGTCTCCGTAGCCCAGGTCGTCAGCGAGGATAACGACCAGGTTGGGCTTGCGCGATTGTCGCGGCTGTTGCGCGTTTAGCGATGCCGCCAACAACGTCTGACATGCCGCTCGTCTGGTAATGTTCATTTGCCCTCGTGATCCTCCGCCGCCCGGGCGGGCGGAACATAGCCATGATACAGCAGTATCCTGGCACAGTTTCGGCCAGTCTGAATCGCCGGCGCCACCCGCCGGCCACAGCGACCGGCAAGCGTGCCGGACTGCACTCCGGGGCGCGGCCGGACAGATCTCTTCATTCGGGAATGGACGCACCCGTGATCGGACGTTCGAAGGCGCCCCGTTCCGAATGCTTGTTGGAAAGCGGGCTGCCCCAATAGTCGCGGCCACCATTTCCGATCACTAGGACGCCTGAGCCCAGACATGGTGAACTGCCGCGAAGCCTGTAGCCACCCACCGAGGCAAGCCCAATTCCGCCCGTGCCGGGCGCCATGAACAAGGGATCGGCTGTTATCTTATGCCGGTCGTCGGGTTCACTTGCGGGGTGATTTCCGAAAAAGGAATTGTATTCGAAAACAGTTTCCTTGCTCTCGCCCCAGACGTAAGTGCCCTCGCCTTCGTTGTAGAAAATGTTGTTGCGGAACCAGGTGCGTGATGCGTAGCCGGCACTCTTTCCAAAGGTGTCGAATTCTATGATCCGCGGCGCCAGTTTCTTGCCGACGAAGATCGTATTGTTATAGATCTGCGTATTGGTCACGGGACCATCGAAGGCGATCACCCGGTGAATGTCGTTCTGGCTAATGTTGTAGCGGACGATCGTGCCGTCGTTGTAGCCACGCGGCGGGGTGGAGGCCGGGTTGTTGCACAGATCAACGAGTCCGCCGCCGTTGTCATGGCTGTAGTTGTACTGGATAACCGTTCCCTCGCTGTTGTAGTCGCTGTCGAACGCCGCGCCCTCGATACGCTCGAATCTCGTCCCGTAGACTTCATTGTGCTGGACGACGGCGTCCTTGCAGCCGAACACGAAGAGCGCATTGCCGTGCAGGCGCTGCGAAGACCGTTCGATGACGTTCTGCTCGATGAGGGGCGCCAGCGAGGCGCGGATACCCATGGCGTTCTTTCCGGTATCCAGCAGGCGGTTCTTGCGGATCCGGACCTTGGTGAACCGCAGTTGCTCCCACTGGGGATCGCGCGGGTGCGGAGAGTAGTCGGACCAGGTATAGATGCCGGTGCTATCGACGTGGGCGACCGAACACTCCTCCACGAGGATGTCGTCGAAGCGTGTGGGCCGGTCCCGGCCTCGGACCTCGAAGCCAATGCCGCCGGTGGTCTTTGAGACGATATCCGCGCCCAAGCGTCCCCGGACGTGGTGCACATCGATGCGACGCAAATAGATGTGGTGCACAGCCCGGCCCAGATCTTCGGCCAGCACCAGCACACCGCGCCGGAGACCCTCGGCCGGCGCATCGTTAGTGACCTCGAGGTTGTTGATCTCCCAATGCTCCTGGTTCTTCAGCAGCACCGCTGCCGTTGCGCCCTCCCCGTGGATCTTGGGCTTGGCGCCATCTCCGTAGCGGTCGATCACGACCGGCCGGCCGGGCGCGCCGTTCCCCCGCGGCGCGAGCACTCCCGTCCATTCGCAGCCGGACTTCAGCAGGATGCGGTCGCCCGGCTTAGAGATCCTGGCATTGACGGCGGCAATGCTGCGCCAGGCGCTTCGCGGGCTGGCGCCGGAATTCTTATCGTCGCCGGACTTTGAATCGACGTAGTAAGTGGCGGCGGAGGCCGCTGCGCAAAAGACGAAAACACAGGCAAGAACCGCGCCCCATGGCACTTTCATAGCCGCCTCCCACTAGAAAATGAGTTTAAACTGCGCCTGCGCGGTCCGTCCTCCGCCGTCTTTCGTCGTGATTAAGCCGAACTGGCTGTTTCCGAACGTGACGTTCGGATTGCTCAGATTCGCGTGGTTCAGCACGTTGCTGAAATCGACGCGAAGCTGGATCTGGATGGCCTCGGTTAACGCAGTCGTTTTCGAGACGGAACCGTCCAGGAATAACCGGCCCGGCCCCCGCACCGCGTTACGGGGCAGCGAACCGAACGGATACAGCGCCGACGGGACCGGGGGATTCGCAAATGCGGCCGGCAGGAACCAGGTTGTGATCCCTCCCGACGTGGTGCGCGGATATACGATCGGACCTGCCTGATCCGGACGGTCGTTCGAGAAGCCGTCGAAATTGGCATCCCTGGTGCTGAGAACGACGTTCAAGTTGTCGGCGTCGTACCACGAACCCCTGCCGGCAATCTGCCATCCGCCGAAGTATTTCCTCGTGAAGGCATTGCCGAAGCGTGGCAGCGTGTAGATGAAGTTGAAGCGCGCGTACTGCCGCGGGATAACCGAGGCCACATCGCCCTTGATGTTGCGCGGATTGCTGGCCCAGTCGGTCGGGGCGCTATTGATACCGACTTCCAAGCCATCGGAGTTGGCAGTCGTCAACCATTGCTGGAGAGAGTAGGTGAACCTGGCCCAGATCCAGGGCTTCGAGTATGTGACGATGAACTGGCCCGCATCGTAGTTTTCGCTCATGTCACTGGTGATCAGGTTGATCTGGCGCCATAACTGGTTCGGCCGCCGCGCAGGGATGTCGCCGGCATTTGCCCCGGTCCGCCAGACCGGAAGGTTATGATCGCGGACCGACCAGGCCTTCCTGGCGCGATTGCCGATGTACCCCCCTTGCACGGCCAAGCCGTTGAACAGGCGCGTTTCCGCGGACATGTTGAACTGCCATTGGTACGGTGTCGCCGCCTTGGGATCGAAGCCGATGATGTCCGTTGGTCCCCAGTCCCTCTGAGCAGGGTTGCGGCTGAAGCTGGGCATGACGCCCCCGGTGAACTGGAACGCCGTCGAGCCGGAACTCGGGTTGGCCGTTCCCCACGGATCGGACAGGTTTGCAAAGTAGCCTGTCTGGGTCGGTGCGTTCAGGATCGAACCGAGTTGCTCCACGATACTGAGCGGCGGATACGCATAGTAGAGCCCGCCGCCTGTACGCACGATCAGTTTTCCCTTGCCGAAGGTATCCCATGCGGCGCCCACTCGCGGCGCCACGTTGTTGCGGTCGGGCTTTCGCATGCCCTGCGGGATGCCTGGGTCGGTCTCGAAAGCCAGCCCAACGGGAACAGTCGGGTATTGGGTGGATCGGTGCCCATCCACGTAGCCGGCAAGCATGTCCGCTGACTTCTGCGTGCCGTAGAGTTCATAGCGCACACCCGCGGTCAAGGTAACATTCTTGCGGAGGCGCCATTCGTCCTGGGCGAAGTAGAAGGTCGCCAAGCCCGAGTATCGGCCATTCTGGACCCCCGTGGCATCGAACGAGTTGACTTGGCCGAGCAGGAAATCGGCCCACGAGTACGCGAATCGCGAGTCTCCGCTGGGCGTCGCCAGGGTAGGCCACGGCCCGTTTAACGGCCCGTTCGTAAAGGAGTGGTTTCCCGTAAAGACGAAATGGGCGTTGTCGTAGTTAACAAACCGGGAATACTGGTTGTTTTGGATTTCCCCACCTACCTTCAGCGCGTGCCTCCCCCGCAACCAGGTGAGGTTGCTCAAGCCGCGGAAGTTCCGCTGAAGCAGGTCCGAGTACTGGCCGCCGCGGGCGTTGGGTCCGCTTGTAAAGTTAAAGCTCGGAAGAGTGAGGTTAACACCGGGATCGACCTTCGGCCAGACGACGCCCAGATCGGCAAGGGTTTCCGTCTCGGTCCGGGCCCGGGTGGGATGCAGTTGGCTGAAGGCAAACCGGTTCTCCAGGACTACATTCGGACTCTTGGTCCAGGTGTGCCGGGCCGACAAGGTATGCTGCCGCGCCTCGGTCAGCGCATTTCCGCCCCAACCAGGAACGTAGTTGGTGAGGCCGGAGACGTTGTCGGGGCGGGTCTGCCCGCCCCCGGTCGACATGTACGAGACGGAGAGCTGTTGGTGGTCGGTGAACCGATGGTCGATCTTCACCAGCCCTTCATTGTTCGCGACGGTGTCATAGTACTGCCAGAAGAAACGGCCGAGCACCGCGTCGTTGCTGTACTGGGGAATGGTCGGGAACCGCTTCGCCAATTTGGCGGCGACCGGATTGATCGATTTCGAAGGTATGGTTTTCCCGAACGCCAGACCCGTGTCCGGGTTGATCGTCTTGATGAAGAAGTCCGGAATGCCAGTAATGCCAGTGAAGTCGCCGTTCACCATGGCTGGTGTCGGCATGCGGTAGGTGCTCTGTTGGCCCGGAGTCGCGTCCTGGAACCGCTGAAAAGAGATAAAGAAGAATGTCCTATTCCTGAAAACCGGCCCACCCAGCGTTCCGGTTATCCATTTCTGTTTGTCGGACGGCTTTGGCGCGCCCGTCAGGTTGGCACTCCAGGTATTGGCGTTCAAGCCTTCCCAGTGGGCCGCCAGCAGCGCCGAGCCGTGGAGGTGGTTCGTGCCCGACTTGGTAATCGCATTCAGGCTGATACCGGGCTGCTTTCCGAATTCGGCAGAGGCGCTCGAAGAGATAACTTGCACTTCGCCGATGGCATCGGGGTTCGGCATTTGCATCGCCTGGTTGCGCCAGCCGCCCGTGTTCTCCGAACCGTCCACGTAGAAAGTGCTCTGGCTTCGGCGGCTGCCGTCGCCCAGCGCGTGGTTTCCCGAATTATCTACGACTTGCGACCCGCCTGCGGTAGTTCCTACGGCCAGGCGCGTACCCGGGATCAGTTCGACCAGCAGCCCGATATCACGCGTCAGAATCGGGAGGTCGGTGATCACCTTCGTGCCGACATTGGTAGCGACATTCGTGCTAGCCGGATCGACGGTCGGCGCCGCCGCGGAGACCTCCACCGAAGTCGTCACTTCACCCATTTCCAACTGAACGTCGGCGCGCAGAGTCTTGTTCAGCTCCACGGAAATCTTGCGCGTCGTTGTCTTGAAACCGGCGACGCTCGCCTTCAATGTGTACGTGCCGGGATTGAGCGCGGCAAAGTGGAAGTTTCCCTGGGCATCGGATCTCCCGGTTTGGGAACTGCCATTGTCCACGCTGGTAACCTGCATGGTCGCTCCTGGGACGACGGCTCTGGAAGCGTCCATTACCAAGCCCTGCACGCTTCCTGTAAGCTGCTGCCCGAAAGCGATTCCAACCAGGGCAACCAGTGCACCCAGGCCCAGGATGCACGTGCGTTGAACGATTCCATTCCAGGTGATACAAACTGTTTTCACGTTGGCAACACCGCGGGTCGCCACGTCAGCCGCCGCAACACAGAAAACATGACGCATAGCCAGCCTCCAAACTGTCATAGTTAAGCCCGATGATGGCCCGCGATGGGAGCCGGCACAAGTCTCTGGACGTTGTCGTGACGTTAAGAGCACGTTAAGAGCACGTTGCGAGTCGGCCTAAACTGTTGTAACATATGCCTGTGCAGGGGGCGAACAATTCCGAAACGGTGGCCTTCACCGAAGAAGAAAAGCGCGCCGCCCTGGCCGCCGTGCTCAGGAGCCCAGCGTTTTCTCGCTCTGAACAGCTCCGCTCGTTTCTCGCTTTCATCTGTGAAATGGAGATGGCTGGGCGCGGGTCGGAGTTGACCGAATACATGATCGGGGTGGAAGCACTCGGCCGCCGGGAGGACTTCTCGCCGACGGAAGACTCTTCGGTCCGCACCCGGGCCCACGAACTGCGCCAGCGCCTTCAGAAGTTCTATTCTACGGAACGGCCCGATGTGCGGTTGCGGATCGAATTGCCCAAGGGCTCCTACGCGCCCCGGTATTTTCCTCCGACACCTGTTGCCGTTGAATCACCGGCCGAAGGCGGGGCTGAGCACGGCTTTCTGAAGCGTGTGATAGAGCGAATCCCCGTCCGCGCCTGCGTGGGCGGATTTCTCCTGGGTGCCGTGGTCGCCGGGACTGCCATCTTGCTGCTGAGGGACAGGCCGGCAGGAAGTAGTCTGGATTCCACGGTGCGGGAAGTGTGGGCACCTCTTATCCGGAAAGGTGGGGAGGTGCTGATCTGCATGGCCACCCCGCTTCACCTCTTGGTGGCTCCGCCCATGGCCGGCTCGCCGACGATGGGTCTGCCCAAGTTCCCGGCCCCACCGGAAGCCTACCCCTTCTTCCGGCGGTTCCGTCCGCTTGCGCCAAACGCAACGCTGGAAATGCAGCTCGTCCAAAAAGCGGTGAACGTGAGCGACGTGCAAGGCCTGGCGCTGGTGGTGAGCACGTTGCAGAGCCTCGGCGTCCGGTTCCGTATTCTGCCCGAAAGCAACTTCCCGCTGTCCGCGATGTCCAAGGGAAGCGCGATCCTCTTCGGTGCGCCGTGGTTCAGCCGGGCGGCATCCGGTTTGCTGCAAGGCACGCCCTGGGCCACTGCTGTGGATCCGGAAGGCAAAGAGGTTGTTTCCGCCAGCCACGCTCCCCAGGGACCGGCGGGGTCTTCGGCCAAGCGCAGCATTCGGCGCGAATACCGCGAAGTATTCGGATTGATCACCGTCCTTCCCAGCAACAAACACGCTGACGAGGGCCACACCATTGTCATCTTCTCCGGGTTGACTCCGGTGGGCAGCCATGGCGCCGCCGCTTTTTTCACCTCCGGGGAAAGCATGCGGAAACTGCATAAGCGGTTGACAGAAGAAGGCCGCCGCTCGTTGCCCAGGTCCTACCAGATCGTGGTCCGCTGCCGCGCCAACGAAGATACGCAGTTGGTCTTTCAGGACTACGAGACGCACGAAGTTCTCGCCAGGTAACGGCGTCTTTTTTCTGATCTGATGGTCGCCGCTTCGCTACCGCCAAGTTCTACAGCTTCCGCGAGACTGACCTGCATCTGCCCACCATTGACAATCACGCTGCTACCGTTTCCGAGCAGTTAATACCTGCACGGGTGTCCGTGCGGACATTAACTCAACAGACGTTGAGCTGTGAGTGCCGGGGACGGAACGATCCCACAACTCAGCCGAGGTCTAAGCTCTTCTCCTGTAGGCAGTTGCAGACCGCGCCAAAGGAGTGCCGTGGACCTGAAACGGGAACCCGGGGTTGGCGCGTAACATGTCACATCGGCCACATTCGAGTTCTTGGACCATACGCCGTCACCGTCCCACAGATTCTGCGGACGAGGCGGGAAAAGAGATCTCTCTGCGCTTGCGCCGCGCGGACCCAGCAGTCATGGAGTCCCCGCTAGGCCGGCCGTTCCCGCCCGAGTAGCAGCCGAACAGCCCGCGCCCGCGTGGCTACACGTACTCCCAGTTTCGCAGCCACTCGTAGCCGGGGCGGAGGTTGGCCCACATGCGGCGGCCGGCGGAGTCGAGTTCGGCCTTCTCGCGGCGGTCCAGTTTGCGCCGCTCGCGCACGGCCAGCGCCACGTTGTCCACCTGGTGCGTGTTGACCAGGCCCGGAATGGCGGCCGAGATGGCGGGATTCGACAGGATGTAGCGGATGGCCATCCGCGCGCGGTTGTCGTCGTCGGCGGCCTGCGGATGACTGAGCGAGCTATCGCCCAGGAACAACGAGTTGTCGGCGAACGGCTTGATGCCGAACACGCCCACGTCGTGCTTCTTGACCGCGTCGAAGACCGAGTCGTCCGGCAGTTCCTTCGAGTTCGCGGTGTAGGGGAACAGCACCACCTGGATCTGTTTCGGGTACTCCTGGATGACCGACTTGAGCCAGATGCGGTTGTGCGACGAGACGCCGGTGAAGCGCGCCTTGCCCTGCTGGCGCGCCAGGTCCAGCGCCTCGACGGTGGACTCCTCCACCCACTTCAGCTCACCCAGATCGGCGATGCCCTCCATGGGCAGCGAGATGCGCCAGACATCGATGTAGTCGAGACCCGCCTCTTTCAACCCCTGCTCGAAGCCCTGCATCAGTTTCTTCGGGTCGCGCCATTCCTTGAAGCGCGGCTCGCGGGTGTGCCAGGAAAAGCCGAAGTAGATCTTGTCGCGTTTGGACTTCACCACCTTGGCGTAGGCCAGGATCTCCTGCGGCGAACAGGCGTCGACGTAGTTGATGCCCGATTCGACGCAGTGAGTGAGCACCTCGTCGCGGTTCTTCAGGAACGCCGGATTGTTGACGTTCTGGTCGTCGGTCTTATCGTATCCGGCGCCCTTGAAACCGGGCGGCATCATGGTTGCGACCCGCTTCCAGTGGCCCCCCAGGCTGACCGCCGAAACCATCAGACCGGTCTTGCCCAGCCGGCGGTACTCCATGTTCGGGTTGTAGTTGAGGATCTTGGTGTTCTGGGGCGCCGCGGCAAGTCCGCTGGCCACGAATTCACGCCGAGTTAAGTTCATGAGTTGAGAGTACCGCAATATGAGGGCGGGCGGGTCATGCCGCCAAGCTGGTTCCTTCGGTTCCGGACAGGTCAAGCCGGTTCCGGATGAATCTCGCGAGGATTGAGGTTTGGGCGGCAGTTGCTAGAAATTCCGGGAGGGTATTCCGGAGCGCGATGGCGACGACCTGTTCGAAGGGGGTCAGTCCTGGCCGAACGGAGCGGATCCAGGAGCCGAAGAATCCAGTGGATCGACTTTAGTGTCGAGCACTCACGGCTGACCATGCGGATTGCCGAGCTTAAGGCTACCTGATAGGCTGGAACTCGGCACTTTCAAGTGCAACGTCCAACGTCTTTATCGCATGAACTGATTACCCGCCGCCGGGCGCTCGTCGGCATGGCTGCCGCGCCGCTGGCCGCGGCGGCGCCGGCAAAGCCCAACGTGCTGTTCATCGCCGCCGACGATCTCAACGTGCGGCTGGGGTGCTACGGCTTTCCGGTAAAGACGCCGCACATCGACGCGCTCGCCCGCCGCGGCGTGCGCTTCGAACGCGCCTATTGCCAGTACCCGCTGTGCAACCCGTCGCGCACGTCGCTGCTCACCGGCAGGCGCCCCACGCACACCGGCATTACCGGCAACACCCGCTGGTTCCGGTTGAACATGCCGGAGGTGGTCACGCTGCCGCGGCACTTCCGGCAGAACGGTTGCGTGACCGCCGCCACGGGGAATATCTTCCACGGCGGCCTGGACGACGACCGCGCCTGGGACATCGGGGGCACGCCCGTCCGCCGGGGGACAGCGCAAAGCGGTGGGCACCGAGCGGGAGCGCCAGGCGAACTCGGACCGCTGGCAGGCCCTGCCGGACGAGCAGGAAACGGCCACGCCGGACTACCGCAACGCCTCGCGCGCCGTGGAACTCATCGAGCGCTTCAAGGGCCGGCAGCCGTTCTTTCTGGCCCTGGGTTTCGCCAAGCCGCATACGCCGTTCCTGGCGCCGAAGAAGTACTTCGATCTTTACCGGCCCTCGGAAATCCCGCTGCCCTCGAACCTGGCGCCGAAGCCCACCGGGGACTCGCCCTCCATTCGCGCCAACTGGGACCTGTTCTCGGTGCGTGACGCCACACCCGAGTTGGCGCGGCAGGCCATCGCCGCCTACTACGCCTCGATATCCTTCATCGACGCCCAACTCGGCCGCGTGCTCGCGGCGCTGGACAACGCGGGCCTGCGGCAAAACACCATCATCGCTTTCTTCGGCGACAACGGATGGCACTTGGGCGAGTGGGGCATCTGGGGCAAGACCACGCTGTTCGAACCGTCCTGCCGCGTGCCGATGATCGTTTCGGCGCCCGGGATGGCCGCCGGCCAGACGTGCCCGCGCACGGTCGAGTTCCTGGATCTTTACCCCACCCTGGTGGAACTGGCGGGCGTGCCGCGGCGCGAGGGCCTGGAAGGCGCCAGCCTGGCGCCGCTGCTCGGCAAGCCCGCGGCGGGGTGGGACCGGCCGGCCTACTCGTTTTTGGAACGTAAGGGGTCGCTGGCCGTCTCCCTGCGCGACGAGCGCTACCGGTACACGGAGTGGCCGGGCGGCTTCAGCGAGCTTTTCGACTACCAGACCGACTGTGCCTCCCGTAGTTGCCGAAGTGTTTGAGAAGATGGGAGTTGCGCATCCTTCGCCAATTCCTTCCTTCAATGTTCAGAGTGCTGCCGCTACTGGCTGCCGCTCTTTCATCGCTGCTGAAATCGCGAGCCTCTCCGCAACTGGAAAACCTGGCCCTTCGTTATCCGATCGGAGTGCTCCAGCGCTCAGCGAAGAAGCGACCGAGGTTGACCGCCGCAGACCGGTTCCTGTTGGCTTGGCTGTTCCGAGTTTGGGCCGACTGGCGGTCTGCCCTGGCGATCGTGAAGCCGGAGACCGTGATTGCCTGGCATCCCAAGGGCTGCCGGCTGTTTGGGACTTGGAAGGTCCGGCGCGGACAACCCGGGCGGCTGCCGGTCTCCAAGCAAACCCGGGAACCGATCCGTATGATGAGTCGGGAGAACCCTCTGTGGGGTGCACCCCGCATCCACGGCGAACTGCTCAAGCTCGGTATCGACGTCGGGGAGACGAGCGTGGGCAATTACAGGGTGCGGCACCGGAAGCCGCCGTCGCAGATCTAGCGGACGTTCCTCGAGAATCCCCTGAAGAGCATGGTGTCGGTTGACTTCTTTACCGTTCCCGCGGTTCGGTTCCAGGTCCTGCACGTATTCCTGGTGTTGGCCCTCGACCGGCGGCGGATCCTCCATTTCAACGCGACCGGCCAGCCGGCGGCGGAGTGGACCGAACAACCGATCCGCGATGCGTTTGCGTGGGATGCCGCACCGCGCTACCTTCGGCGCGATCGCGACCGGATCTTCGGCGACGACTTCACCAAACGAGTCCAGGATATCGGCATCAACGAAGTGCTGGGGGGCGCCGCGCTCGCCCTGGCAACGAGCTTACGTGGGCCGCGTGATCGGCGCCATTCGCCGCGCGTGCCTGGACCACGTGATCGTCTTCGCTGAGGCCGATCTGTACCGGCACATGAAACCGTTCGTGCCCCACGATCACGAATCCAGGACGCACCTCTGGCTGGCCAAGGACACGCCGGAACCGCGGCCCGCGCACCCGCTGGAGCTCGGACCCGTCGCTGCCATACCCCAAGTTGGCGGTCTTCAGCACCGGTACCGGCGGCGCGCAGCCTGAATTTCGCGGGGCTCCATCCCGGCGCCTGCCGGGGACCGGTGAACCTCGACTTGGGCCTGCTTGAGGATTGAGCTGCCGTGCGCTCATCAGCGGCAGATCCGGGGTGCCAGAGGCGGAGCAAAACCAGGCCGCCGCAGTCTCGCAGTTGACTTGCCGCGCGCCTCCGAGTCGCGATCACTTTCCGCCGGCGCAGATCCTGCCGCATACGCGGTTTGCGAGAAGCACAGGCGGCCTTCCCCTCGAAGTTTCTGATTTTCCTCCACCGGCGGATGGCGCTTGGACTTCGGGCCCCGCTTCCGGGGAGTCAGGGCCTTGAGAATGCCGACTTGACGTTCCCGCCGCCACCAGACCAGATGCGAGGAGTACAACCCCTCGCGTCGCAGCAGGGCGCTGATCGCACCGGGCGCGGTGGCGGCATCGGCTTCCGCCAGAGTGCGCAACTTGTACTCGGCGGTGAAGCTCCGCCGCTTCGCATCGGCGACGACCTCGGGGTTTGGGCGAGGCGGGGGAGGCGGCACGGTCGCGACGGTCTTGCCCGCCGCAGAACTCCGGTCGGTCTCGCTCCGCTCGCCCTCCCTACGTTCTGCGGCGGGCAAAACCGTGGGAGCATCCGAAGAGATTCCATTGTTGTTCACGTTGATTTTCGTTCTCGCCCTGCTCAGTAATTACGACCGGGGGAGTTGTCTCGTCAATGTTGGCACGGAGGGAACGAAGTGTTGACGATCGGGCCGTTTCGGGCTGAAACGGCGCTCTACTTCGCACCTGGTAACAGGAGTGTTGGGCCAACGCAGCGTGGATGTTCCAGAAGTCCTCCCAGTGAGCCCGAAACAGAAGCCTTGATGGTGCACGGGTTATCGAGCCGCGATCCGACAGATCGAGCCCGTTCCGGAAGCCTGGACTATCGGAACGGCCTTTGGTTCGCAGAAGCGCCCTTTGACCCTCCAATGCGGACGTGTAACGTCTCGTAACGTGCCCCTATGGTCAAAAACCGGTAGTGCCTCAGATTGAGGCGGTTGTGGCTAAGTGTCCCAAAACCATCTAACCCCGGTGTCCGGACACCTCTTAACCGTTAAGAGTTGAGCAAGCCATCATGGAAGACCGGCGTCTTCCGGCGGATTCGGAGGTTTTGACCATACGCCCACGCGGGGCGGCGCGATTGGTTTGAGCTACAATAGCAAAGGCTGCCGCCCGGCGGGCGACAGAACGGAAAGGAAGGGGCAGGTGCTATCGAGCGAAAGAAGAAGTCGAAGAGAGATGCTCAGCCTGCTGAGCGTCGCTGCGGCTGGCGGCCGATCCCAAGGCGCGGCCGCACCGAAGCGGCCCAACATTCTGTTCATCTACACGGATGACCATTCCTACCGGACTGTCAGCGCGTATCCGGAAGCTTACCCCTGGGTTCGCACGCCGGCCATCGACGGGCTGGCCAGGCGAGGCGTGCGCTTCACCGCGGCATACAACGGCGCCTGGTGCATGCCGTCGCGCGCGACGCTGCTGACCGGCCACCACCAATTCGGCGTGGAGTCGATGCGCATGGAAGGTCCCTATCCCGGCAGTACCTACGACCCCCAGAAGTGCCCCTTCTGGCCGAAGGTGTTTCGATCGAACGGCTACTTCACCGCCCAGATCGGCAAGTGGCACACGGGCACTGACACGGGCCATGGCCGGGACTGGGATTTCCAACTTGTCTGGAACCGGCCCAAATACACCGAAACCAGCGCAAACTACTACTACAATCAACCCATCACCTACCATGGCGGCAAGACCGAAGTCCTCAAGCGCTACTCGACGGACCAGTACACGGATTGGGCGGTCGACCTGATTCGCGGCAACGGCAGGGACACCCGCAAACCGTGGTACCTGTGGCTCTGCTACGGAGCGGTCCACGGACCCTACACACCGGCTGAGCGCCACAAAAACGAGTACGCGGGAGTGGATTTCGATACGCCGGCCGACATCTTCCCGCCGCGGCCCGGCAAGCCGGATTGGGCCCAGAAGGTGAATCACTGGCAGAAAGGCCCCGACGGTAAGCCGATGGCGGGTGGGCGTTCGCTGAACGCGTGGGTGCGGCAGTACCACCAGGGCGTGTTCGGTCTCGACGAAGGAGTGAAACGGCTGATGGACGTGCTGGAGGAAACAGGACAGCGCGAAAACACCGTGGTCATCTTCACTTCCGACCAGGGCCTGGCGTTCGGACAGCACGGATTCCTAGGCACGAAGATCGCGGCCTACGATGCCAATGTCCGTTCGCCCTTGATTGTCTCAATGCCGGGCCAGGTCCCGGAAGGACGCGTCTGTACCGCGCCCGTGGCCGGAGTGGATCTGGTCCCGACGATCTTCCGGTACGCGGGAATCGAGCGGCCATGGGAGATGCATGGCCGCGACCTCTCGCCGTTGCTGAAAAACCCTGAGGCGGATTGGCCCTACCCGGCAATGCTCGTCGCGACGGGGCAGACGTTCGGTTCCGACACCAACGTCATTCCGGAAGGCAAAGACGCCTTCCATGCGGACGTTCCCTGGTACGTGATGATTCGGGACAAACGCTACAAGTACGTTCGCCCGCTGATCCACGACCTCGAGGAGTTGTACGACCTCCAGGAAGACGCCGAGGAACTAAACAACCTTGCGGTGAAGTCCGAACATCGGAGCAGGCTCGGGCGGATGCGTGCGGCCGCGATTGCGGAATTGCGCCGGACCAAGGCAGGGTTCGTCGATCGCATGCCGGCGGTTCGCGAAGTGCGGGCGTGACGAACCGAAGCATCACGCTGGAGGGGAGCGTGTTGCGCGTCTCCCGGGTCTGCCTCGGGACGATGACCTTCGGCGGCCAGACGCCGAGGCGGAGGTGTCCCGGAGGGTGGCCATGGCCCTCGACCGGGGCGTGGCGAGACCGCCCGCATCGATTCGTAGAAGGGCTTCCGCGCTCCGTTGGAGTTGCCTTTGGGCGACCAAAGATATTCTGTTTGGTCAAAATACCCGGCCTGCCGATTCCGCGCCAGACCACGAGTGAGGTGCGTTCACCGTGCAAGGCAACAGGTGGACGCGGTTGTTGGCGTTATATAACGGGCCGGGGATTGTGCGTCCGGCGAGGGGCGCACTCCGCGGACCTCAGAGGACTGCCAAACACCGGGATCTCGTCAATGTCGAACGTCCGGTGATCGGACCACGGACGAGTTGTTTGACCGAACGGCGTGGCCCCGGCTTGATATAATCGCCGCGTATGGAGCGACGCCAGTTCAGCCTCGTGGCAGCGGCTGCGTTCGGCTTGCCCGCCGTGCCGCGGCTTCAGGCAGCCAAGCCGCTGCGCATTACCAGGATCCGCACTGTCGAGGTGCGCGGTGTACCGACCGGGAAGGGTCTGGTCCTCCCTTGGGATCCGAAACAAATCCCCCAGGACACTCGCGACTATGTGATCGCACAGATATTCACCGACCAGGGCCTCGTCGGTACCACCATGGACGGCGACTACAAACTACCCGTCGGCATCGCCGACGAAGTCCGGCAGCGCGCCGAAACCTACTTCATCGGCAAGGATCCCTTCGATGTCGAAACCCACAACCAGCAGTTCTTCCAAAAGGTGAAGTCACCGGTCAGGCTCTTCTTTCTCGATATCGCGCTCTGGGACATCATGGGCAAGGCGCTCAATCGCCCACTCTATCGTTTGTTCGGAGCCAACACGACCAAGATCAAGCCGTACGCCGCCACTGTCCACTTCAACAAGACCGCCGAGCAACGCGTCGAAGACGCGCTGAAGTTCCACGAACTGGGCTTCCGTGCCATCAAACTCCGTTTACACAAGATGAGCCTCGCCGCGGACCTCGAAATGCCCCGCAAGATCATCGATGCCGTGCGCGGAAAAATGGACGTCATGGTCGACGCCAACCAGGCCTCCAAGAAGGTCAGCGACCCCCCGCCCGTCTGGGATGTGGAGCGCGCCAGACGCACCGCGCTCGCCCTTGAGGAAATGGGACTGTACTGGCTCGAAGAGCCGCTGAACCGCCACGACTTTGACGGCCTCGCCAAGACTCGCGCCGTGCTCACCCGCATGCACCTCGCCGGAGGTGAGGGCAACATCGGACTCGCCGACTTCGCCAGATATTGTCGCCAGGGCTGTTACAGCTATCTCCAGCCCGATCCCGTCCAGAGCGGCCCGCTCACTGTCTTGCGCAAGATTGCCGCCATGGGTGAAGCCTTTGGCATGCCCTTCGGCCCGCATCACGGCAAGAGTGGTGTCGGCATGCTCGCAAGCCTTCATTTGCAGTGCTCCGCGCCCAACAGCGGGTATCTCGAATACATGTACGACCCCGGCTTCTGGAATGCCGAAGGATTCCAGGCCGGATTCGAAGCGCCCTATCCAATCGACAGGCTGGGGTTCATTCACGCGCCCGAAAAGCCCGGACTGGGCGCGCCTTGGGATCGGAAGTTCTTTGAAAGACACAAGCTGACGTTCGCTTAAGCCCGGCTCTCCAGCGTCCAGCAGAGGGATTGTCCACATGGAAGACGAAGCTCGTCACGTTTCTTCTCGCCGCCTGCCGGCGCTCTGTTTGCCGAGGAGGAAACAGGATCGATCTGTGGTGTGTGGTCAGAACCGCTGGGGGTAGACGAAGCTTCGTTTGGCCATGACGGCCGCGAGTAGTCTCTGCCGGGCATGTACGGCAGAAACCGGAGGAACTGAGTCAGTAGAGCGGAAACCGGTGCGATGCCAGCCGACGACGGTCTCGGCCTTCATGATGGCGAGGACGTCGGTCCGGCGGGACCAGAAACGCCGTAAGGTGGTCCGGAACAACCGGTCGCAGGAGTTCAATGGCGGTCGGGGTCTTTTCTGCTCGAGGACGGCGACCTGCCGCCGAGGTGCAAATCACGCCGGAGAAGCAAACAGGTCGAAGGACGGAGGATGGACCGAGAGGTGTATGAGAAACCGCTTGAAATGAGGCGCTTCCTGGTTTCTCCGCACCCGGAGGAGGCGGATCTGGCGTCTTCCTGGGCCGCCGGGGCTTCGTCACTCGACTTGCGGCCCTTCCGGCCATTGAGCGCAGAATTGCCGCGCCGCCTCGATCTCGTCGTCGCTGCGCTCGGGAGAACTCGCCCATACCTCCACGAGGGACGCCGCGGTCATGAACGGCACGCCCTCGTCATAAATCAAATCCGCCGGCCCGAAAGTGCCATCGACTTCGCCGGCTCTGATCTCCAGGACGGGCACGCCGCGGCCGTTCGCCGGTTAGTCGGTGGTCAGGTGCGCCATACCACCATCCGGATCGTTTAGTACAAAGTATCTCATGTTGATTACTCCTTTGGAAGTGGAGCGAAAGGCAGGATTGTCGCCTATGGTAAGTCGGCGTCTGACTGGCTGGTTCAGAGCCATGCGAGGGCCACCCCTGCGCTTGGCCGGGCGTCACCACTCGTTTGCGCGGTGGGTGACGCCGCTTCCAACTGTGCGCCTTCCGGCCGGCGAGGTCAAGCGGCCTTCCAAGATGCCCCGGACGCGCCGGCGGATTCCAGGGTGTGAACCATCAACCATGCCGGCTCGATGCCCCTTGCGTCGCCTGTTCCGCCGCAACTTCGACCGCAGCCACAGTTGCCTCCGAATCCTGGCATGCAAAGAGGTTCTCGTGACAGCGAACGTTTTCTGCCTTCTCCCCAAATGGCGGCTCAGAGTACGACTGTTGGGCCTACCCCAAAAAGCGGGAGCAACTTGCGGCGCGCGGCGGCGAACCCGGCCGGCGAAAGGTGTTCGGCGATGAGGGGAGTCTCCGGCGGTTGCCGCTCGACCAGTCCGGCGAACAGCGGGTAGTTCATCTCGCCGCCGAGGGGCCCGGGAAGCTCGTACGAGCGGCCGTCCGCGGCCAGGCGGAAATCCTTGAGGTGCACCACGCCGATGCGCCCTTCGAGCAGGCGCACCATCTCGCGCAGCACCTCGTCGCGCTCGCGGTAGCGCTGGATGGGCGTGAGGTTCGGCGGATCGAGCACGGCGGTGATGCAGGGCGGCAGTCGGTCGAGCAGGCGCCGCAGCGAGGGCGCGTCGGGCGCGACCAGGGTGATGTAGGTTTCCAGCGCCACGGTCAGGCGGTTCGCCTCGAGCCGCCCGAGCCGCGGACCGAGGAAGCGGAGGATCGCATCCGCCGCTTCGGGCCGGAAGTTCCGCGGGTCCGGCTTCATCAGGTCCTTCCCATACCCGCCGGTCCAGGCGACAAGGCGGGTAGCGCCGAGAGAGGGCGCATAGCCGATGGCGCGATCCAGGTCGGAAGCGCGCGCGTCCATCAGCACGTTTTCGGGGACGGCGCAATTGACGTAAGCGCCGAGCACGTCCGCGCGGAGACCCTCGGCGGCCAGCCAACCCGGGAGCGCGCGCAGGAAGGCTTCGTCGGCGCGGTTCCAGGGGAACTGCACCTGCACGCGGTGAAATCCGGCCTGGCGCGCGGCGGCTAGCACCTTACGGGCCGCGCCCTCCTCGGGGACGAACTGGCACACGATCCCGAGCCGCTCCGCCGGCGGCGCCAGGCCAACAGCGCAACAACCCAGGAAGCCGCGCCGCGAGGGCATGACTTATCCCAGTTTCCAGGGCGCGCGGTAGGGCCGCGTCACCAGGGCGTTGGCCGCGTCGTTGTTGGTCACGCGTTCGGAGGCTGCGTCCCACTCCAGGCGGCTCCGGGAGCGCAGCGCCAGGTTGCCGAGGCTGGCGACGCTGGAGACGTGGTGGCCGATGTCCAGGTTCTCGACCGGCGCTTGCCGCGATTTCATGCAGTCCAGCAGGTTCCGGACATGGTTGGCCCGGACGGTTTCGTCGGTGCGCGCGACGCGCTTCATCTCGACCATGCCGCGCTTCTTGGGTTCGGCGATGATCTCCCAGCCGCCGGTGTCCAGAATGAGGGTGGCGTCGGCGCCGGTGAACATGACCCCGTGCTCGCGGCGGTCCGGCCCCAGCCCGCACTGCACCTGGTGCTCCCAGATGAGCGTGTAGGATGGGAAATCGTAGACCGTGATCTGGGTGTCGGGTGTTTCCGAGTTGTCCTGGAGCGCGTACTTGCCGCCGGACGAAATGATGCTCTTGGGCCACTCCGGTCCCATGGCCCACAGGGCGATGTTGATGAGATGGACGCCCCAATCGGTCATCAGGCCGCCGGCGTAGTCCCAGAACCAGCGGAAGTTGAAGTGGAAGCGGTTGGGGTTGAAGGGACGGGCGGGCGCCGGCCCCAGCCACATGTCGTAATCGACGCCGGTGGGGGGCTGGCCGTCGGGGGGATTGCCGATGTCCCGGACCCAGTCCAGGTAGGCCCAGCAGCGCACCTGCCGCACTTTGCCGATCTTGCCGGCGCGCACCATTTCGACGGCTTCGCGGTAGTGCTCGCCGCTGCGCCAGTGCGTCCCCATCTGGCAGATGCGCCCGTGCTGGCGGGCGGTGTCGCGCATAAGGCGGCTCTCGCCGATGGAAGCGGCCAGGGGCTTTTCCACGTAAACGTCTTTGCCGGCCTGGCAGGCGGCGATGGTGGGGAGCGCGTGCCAGTGGTCGGGAGTGCAGACCAGGCACAGGTCCACGTCCTTGCGCTCGACGATCCGGCGATAGTCCTTGGCCGTGTCGGGACGCTTGCGTCCCAGTTTCTCGAGACGGGCGAGGGTCGTGCCTACCTTGGCGTCGTCCACGTCGCAGATGGCAACCATCTCGCACTCGGGATGGGCGAGGAAAGCATTGGTGTCGGCGGTCGAAATACCGCCGCAGCCGATCAGGCCGATGCGCACGCGGTCGCTGGCGGCGGAAGCCCGCGCACCGGCGGCCAGCACGGAGGCGGTCGTCGAGGATTGGAGGAAGGCGCGTCGCGTAGGGTTCATGGCAGTTCTATCGTACCGCGCGCAGGCGGTGCCGGTGGTGGCAGTTTGCAGGTCACGGCGGTCGTTCGTGGGCGCCTGAGTTGAACAGGCGCGGGCGCGAGAGTAGCCTGTGGACGTGCCTGCGGTAACTTCAGAGTGGCTTGCCGTGGTTGTGGGTGGAAACCTGCTGTCGCACGCTCCCGACAAGCGGCGTCGTCTGAACCTGAGCCTGATGAAGGACCGGCTGGCGGTCTGCCGGTTGACGCCCGGCGAGAAGACCCCGGATTGGGTGGTGAGCGGCGGCGGGTTTACCTCGGCGACCGGCACCGGGGACGAGTTG
>Ga0315273_10002385_pt1 | contig 22185 bp, 16 predicted proteins | sample YL17G02_0_MG_FD_205753 | JGI IMG/M metagenome (GOLD analysis project Ga0315273, IMG submission 205753) | Sediment microbial communities from Yellowstone Lake, YNP, Wyoming, USA - YL17G02_0 | ecosystem: Environmental > Aquatic > Freshwater > Lake > Sediment | place: USA: Wyoming | collected...
AATCCTCAATCCTCAATCCGCAATGCCGTTTTGACATGCCCCTTGCACGGGTGTGGGGGGGGGCGCGTAGGCTGAAAGAGGCAAAGAAGTTCCGTGGCCGCGGGGGGTGGGCAGGGGCGAGACCTTCAGGGCCGGCGCCGGGATAAATTTCGGTCAGGATTTGCCCTTGACAGGCTCTCGGCGCCTACCTACACTCCCGCGCCGGTGACCCAGAGCGGAAGGCAGTGGAGGAGCCGTTCATGCCCCGCCAACACAAACGTCGCGAGGAGAAGGCCCAAGCGGCTGCCTCGCGCGAGACTCCTAAAGAAGCCAAGTTGAAGGGGAAGGGACCGCCGGAATACCCGGACCTCGTTCTCCTGGCCCACGCCACCAACCTGGCGGAGGCCGAACTCTTCAAAGTGGAACTGGAGGCCCACGGTATTCCGGCCATCCTCGAAGGCGAGGGCGCTCCGATTGCCGTCACCCCCGGCGCCGGCGTGCCGGTGCTGGTGCCCGAGGAATTTGCGGACCAGGCGGCCGAGTTGATCGCCGAACTCGAATCCGCCAAACCGGAGGGTAACCCTTTGGCCGACAAAGAAGATCTGTTCGACGAAGAGGACGAACTCGACGAGGACGTCGACGACGGCATTAAAGATATCGACAAAGAGGAAGACCTGGACGATTCCGAGCTCGACGACGACGACGACCTCGACGAGGAGGAAGACGTGGAAGACGACGCCGACGACGAGGAGTGGGAAGAAGACGAGGAAGAAGACGAAGAAGAGTGGGAAGAGGACGACGAAGACGATGAGGACGACGACGACGAAGAGTGGGGTGACGACGACGATCGTTAGCCCCGCGTCTTCCCGGCGGCCTCGCCTCGATCGCTTCCACTTCCTCTTACGGCCGTCTCGCGTCCGCGCTCTTTGATGGAGGCTGGCGAAACGTGCGGCTCCCAACCGGGGGCCGCTTCTCGATTCGGGGGACACCATGGCCTATCTGCTCGGCATCGACATCGGCACCAGCGGCACGAAGACCCTTCTCATCAACGCGCGGGGCCGTATCCTGGCCTCGGTTACCGTCGAGTACCCGGCGTACGCCCCCAAGCCCGCCTGGAGCGAGCAGGCGCCCGCGGACTGGTGGAAGGCCGCCGTCAAGAGCGTCAGGGGCGCCGTCAGCGCCGCCGGCATCAAGGGCGCGGACGTCACGGGGATCGGCCTGTCGGGCCAGATGCACGGCAGCGTGTTTCTCGACAAGGCCGGCCAGGTCCTGCGGCGGGCGATCCTCTGGAACGATCAGCGGACCGGCGCGGAATGCGCGGAGATCACGCAGGCCGCCGGCGGCCGCGAGAAGCTTATCGCCCTGGTCTCCAACCCCGCCCTCACCGGCTTCACCGCCCCGAAGATCCTGTGGGTCCGCAAGCACGAGCCCAGGGTCTACGAGCGGGCCGCGAAGATCCTCCTGCCGAAGGACTACGTGCGCTATCGCCTGACGGGCGAGTTCGCCACCGAGGTGAGCGATGCCTCCGGCACGCTCCTCCTGGACGTCAAACGCCGCGCGTGGTCGAAGGAACTCCTGGGCCTGCTTGCGATTGACGAGGCGCTTCTGCCGCCGGTCTACGAGTCGCCCGAGGTCTCGGGCCGCCTGACGGCCGAGGCCGCGAAGGCGACCGGCCTGGCGGCGGGCACGCCGGTCGTCGGCGGGGGCGGCGACCAGGCCGCCGGCGCCGTCGGCAACGGCATCGTCCGGCGCGGCGTGATCTCGGCCACCCTCGGCACGAGCGGCGTGGTCTTCGCCCATGCCGACACGGTCGAGACCGACCCCCTGGGCCGCGTCCACACCTTCTGCCACGCGGTGCCCGGCAAGTGGCACGTCATGGGCGTGGTGCTGGCGGCGGGGGGCAGCCTCCAGTGGTTCCGCAACAAGCTCTGCCAGGACCTCGTGGCGGAAGCGAAGAAGCGGCAGGTCGATCCCTACCAGCTCATCACGGCCGCGGCCGCCAAGGTCCCGCCCGGCAGCCACGGCCTCTACTTCCTGCCGTACCTGACGGGCGAGCGGACGCCTCACGCCGACCCGCACGCGCGGGCCGCCTGGGTCGGCCTCTCGAACATGCACGACCGGGCCGCCATGGCCCGCGCCGTCATGGAAGGCGCCACCTACGCCATGCGCGACTGCCTGGAGATCATCCAGGGCATGGGCGTGCCGATCACCGAAATCCGCATCTCCGGGGGCGGGGCGAAGGGGAAGCTCTGGCGGAACCTCCAGGCCGACATCTACCGCGGCTCGGTGTGGACCGTCTCGAGCGGCGAAGGGCCGGCCTTCGGCGTCGCGCTGCTGGCGGGCGTGGGCACGGGCGTCTGGGCGAGCGTGCCCGAGGCCTGCGACGCCACCATCCGCACCGTCAGCGAGACGAAACCCGACAAGAAGAACGTAGCCCTCTACGACCGGCTCTATCCTGAGTACGGCCAGCTCTACCGCAGCCTCAAGGACGATTTCCGCCGCATCGCGGAACTGCACCGGTAACGGCGTCGCGGTCCCAGGAGGGTGCGCCGCGGGTTTCCGTACGTGTTTAGCGCATTCCGCCGATAGCCGGGTGGCATGCCCACGCCGCCGTTCGCCTGGGCATGCCGCCCTGCAAATGGACGTTGGCATCCTGAACACGCACGGGTCAGGAGACCCGCCGCGCATGCTGTTCAGCGGGCCGGCTTCCCCGCCGCGGGTTTTTCCTGGCCGTCTTCCGGCCTTACTGGACCTGGGCGACCGAGTTGAACGTGCCGTACGGGTTCGGCGCCCAGTGGTTGTGGTCCGGGTCGGACTGCCACTGGCCGTCCACGATGAACCGGTACTCGTAGACGCCGGTCGGCAGCGGCAGGCTGGCGGCGAAACGGTCGTTCTTCTGCTTCTTCATCGCCACGGGCTTCCACGACGAGAAGTCGCCCACCACGGCCACTTCCCGGGCGCCGTTCGCGATGGCTACTGAAAACTCCGTGGTTCCCTTCTTCCGTCCCTTCTGATACATGACGCTGACCTCACTTGTGGGGCCAAGGGTTGAGAAGGCATCGGCCGTCCCCCAGCCGGTACGCCCTCCCTTGATGCCAGCCTCCGGGTGTTCGCTCGGGATTCCAACGATTTGCCGATCAAGGACCAACAACTCTATCACGCGACGCGTAGATGTCAAGGACCCACTTCAGGGAATTCTCGAGGAACTCTCTTGAGTCGGATGGAAGTGGCCGGGATGCTGCTCGCCCTTTCAATGCAGCCCCCGTCAGGCTATGCTATCACGACAATGCCACTTCGCGCGGCGGGTCTCCCGACCCGCCGCGCACGTGCGTTATCTCGCCATATAAAGGAATCGCCATGATCGATCTTCGCAGCGACACGATCACGCGGCCCACCGCCGCCATGCGCCGGGCCATGGCCGAGGCGCCCGTCGGCGACGACGTCTTCGGCGACGACCCGACGGTCCTCGCCCTGGAGCGGCGCGTCGCGGAGGTCCTGGGCAAGGAGGCCGCCGTCTACATGCCGTCCGGCACGATGACGAACCAGGTCGCCCTGCGCACCCACACCGAGCCGGGCGACGAGATCATCCTGGAGGCGACGGCCCACTCGTACTTCTACGAGTCCGGCGGCCCGGCGGCCCTGAGCGGCCTCATGTGCCGCCTGATCGAGGGCGAGCGCGGCCTCTTCACCGCGGCCCAGGTGCGGGCGGTCTTGCGGCCGCGCAACGAGCATTTCCCGCGGACGAAACTCGTCTGCGTCGAGAACACGCACAATCGCGGCGGCGGCACGATCTGGCCCCTGGAGCGGATCGTTGAGGTCGAAGCCGCGGCCCGCGAGGCCGGCCTGGCGATGCACCTCGACGGCGCGCGGCTGTGGAACGCCTCGGCCGCCACCGGCATCGCCGAGCGCGAGTACGCCCGGCACTTCGACAGCGTGAGCGTCTGCTTCTCGAAGGGCCTGGGGGCGCCGGTCGGCTCGGCCCTGGCGGGCACGGCCTCTTTCATCGCCCGGGCCCGCCGGTTCCGCAAGATGTTCGGCGGCGGGATGCGCCAGGCGGGCATCGTGGCCGCCGGGGCGCTGTATGCCCTCGAGCATCACCGGGCGCGGCTCGCGGAGGACCATGCCAACGCCCGCCGGTTGGCCGAGGAGATCGCGCGGCTGCCGGGCATCGGCATCGACCCGGCCGCGGTCGAGACGAACATCGTCGTCTTCTACTCCAGCGCGATGCCTGCCCCGGTGCTCGCCGACCGGTTGAAGGAGGCCGGCGTCTGGTTGCTGCCTCGCGACGCCGAGAGCTGCCGCGCCGTGACGCACCTCGACGTGTCGCGCGCCCAGATGGAGGAGGCGATCGCGATCTTCGCCCGGGTCGTTCAGGGTTAGCCGCGGGCTCCGGGCATGTGCATGGCACGCGGCAAGAGGACCACGGGGAACACGTACGAAGGAGGCACGCTCATGCGGAGACTGATGCCGGCGGTTGTGGTAAATGCGGCGCTCGTGGTCGGGTTCTGCCTTGCCGCCGAACCGGCGGGCGAGAAGCTGCCGGAGGGGCCGGTCGGCATCGCGGCCAAGTATCCCGGCGACGCCGGCATCGAGAAGGACCCGCGCGTCCTCCTGCACGAGGACTTCGAGGCGGGCGCCCTCGACAAGAAGCGGTGGAGCGAGATCTCGAACAAGGCCGGCGCCCTCTCGTTTGCCGACGACGCCCCGGCGGACTCGGCCGGCAAGAAGAGCCTCCTCGTGACCGCCACGCTCGGCGAGAGCACGGGCGGGCACCTGTTCCGGCGGTTCATTCCGGGCGTCGAGAAGATGCACGCGCGGTTCTACGTCAAGTTCGCCCCGGACTGCGATTACACCCACCATTTCGTGAACATCGTGGCCGAGAACCCGCCGACGCCCTGGCCGACCGGCGGCGCGGGCCTCTGCCCGGCCGGCGACAAGAAATTCTGCACGGGCCTGGAGCCGTGGGGCAACTACAAGAGATTCGCGCCGCCGGGGGCGTGGAATTTCTATACCTATTGGTATAAGATGAAACGCTCCGGCGACGGCAAGTACTGGGGCAACTCCTTCATGCCGCCCGCGCCCGCCGTGCCCGAGCGCGGCCGCTGGTACGCCATGGAGATGATGGTGCAGGCCAACACGGTCGGCAAGGCCGACGGCCGGCAGGCGTTCTGGGTCGATGGCAAACTTGGCGGCGATTTCGGCGGCATCGAGTGGCGCACCACCGCCGACCTCAAAATCAACGCGTTCTGCCTGATGAGCTACGTCACGGACCGCTGGACCCAGCACAAGGTCAACCGCGTCTCGTTCGACGACGTGGTCGTGGCGACGGAGTACATCGGACCGATCAAGAAGAAGTGACGTGACAGAGTGACGGAGTGGCGGAGTGGCGCAGTGACGGAGTAAAAGCGAACAGCACAATACACCCGAGCCCGCCGCCTTTATTCGAGCCCGCCGCGGGAGCGGCGGGAGAGTGTAGGGTGGGTGCTCTGCACCCACCTGTTCACTGTTCAACGGTGTCACCGAAGGCATGGGGGTGCCGGTACGTGTTTAGCGTGGCCCTTCTTTGCTGTCACCCCGAGCGAGCGCAGCGAGTCGAGGGGTCTCGCCTTGCATCCGTCCGAACAGCAACGCCCACAGCGAGATTCCTCGACTCGCTGCGCTCGCTCGGAATGACAACGCTAAACACATACGGGTGCAGAGCACCCACCCTACGCTACGGCGTCCCGCGCCTCGCCCGGCGCAGGACCAGCCAGGCCGCGGTCGCGCCGAGAAGGCCGGCCACAAGGCCGAACAGGGCGTAGGAGACGGGGACCGCGTTTACGCCCCACAGGGTGTGCCCCGCCTCGCCCCACCACGGGGCGAGCAGCCGCTTGCCCAGGCACACGAGGTTCGCGGCCAGCCCCGCCAGGCCCATCAGCGGAATGGCCCACGCGGCGGCCAGGCGACCGCGCTCGGCCAGCCAGGCGGCCACGTCGAGGACCAGGCCCGCCACGCCGATGAGCGGCAGATGGACGAACGAGCCCGCCAGGTTCCCGCCCGCGGCCGCCGTCGCCATCGCCGCGGCCAGGGCGCCGGCGGCGGCCCCGGCCGGGCCGCCCAGGATCAGGCGCGCGGCCAGGACCGGCGTCAGCCAGAAAAGGACCTTGTGCCCCGGCAGGCCGAGGTGCAGGCGGAACTGCCCCGCCGCCAAGCCCGCCGCGGCGCCGACGGCCGCCGTGACCAGCACCGCCGTCACGTGCTCGGCGACCGAGAGGCTACGGCTTGACGTGTTTGCGATCAACGGGCGTCCATGCATGAGAACTCTCGCTCCACTCCAGCGGCAGCACCGGCCTGCCCGCCGCCAGCCTGGGCCGGACCCAACCGAGGGTATCGTACACATCCTCGGGCCGAGGGCAAGGCCCCGCCTCGGGATACGCCAGCATGACGCCGAGCCGCGTCAGGTCTTCGGAGCGGACCCGTGCCGCGAGGTCGCGAAGCCCCGGCAGGTCGATGAACCGGCCCTCGTTCCCCTCCGCCCGCAGGCCGACGGAGGCGACCGCGCCGATGACGCCCAGGCCGGTGCCGCCCAGTTCCCGCAGCGCCAGGCCCGCCGCCGCGGCGGCGCGCAGGGCTTCTTCCTTCTCGACGACTCGGCGCGTGGCCGCGCGGGCAAGCGATAGGACAGCCGCGGGCACGTTCGCAGCGTCGGCGATGCAGACGCCCGGGTCCGATCCCGCGGCCGCACGCTCGGCCACGAAGGCGAAGGCGAACTCCGCGGCCGCGGTTCCCCCATCGCACGCCACCGCCACGCACGCGCCGCTGTTGTGCGACGTGTACGGAATCCGCGGGTCGACGAGGAACTGGTGCCGCGTGACCCCCAGCGCCGCCATGCCGCGCCGGGCGCACTCGGCCGACAGTTGCCGCGCCAGGTGGCCCGTGCCGCGGCTTTCCGGGTTGTCCGTATCGTCGAGGCCGATGAGAAGCATCGCCATAGGTCGCCTGTGGTGCTTCTTCTACGCCGTTCGTGCGCGGGGGGTCTCCTGACCCCCCGCGATAAATCGCCCCCCGGCCGCGTGGGGCAGGATCATGCGCGGCGGGTCAGGAGACCCGCCGCGCGACAATCGGCGGGTGTCCGTGTCAGCGGAACATCTCCCGCGGGCTCTCTTCCACCATGCCCACCGAGCCGCTCAGGGTCAGATAGTTTACGCCTTTCTGGAACGAGCGATGGGCGGTCGGCTCGGCGCTGAACCACGCATCGCTCGCCACCCAGGTGCTGGAAGGCAGGCCGGTCTGGAGCCGGCGCGGCCACGCGACGTTCCACCGCAGGAAGGTGCTCAGGAATCGGTTCTGCGGCGCCTTCTCGCACGAGAAGTAGAAGTAGCCGATCCGCCCGTCGGCGAAGTTCTCCGGGGTGAAGCAACGCTCGGGGTTCCGCTCGGCCGGGCAGTAGTACGTGCGGGGGTCCGCCAGGTACCCGCCCTTGGCCAGGGCGGTGGTCAGGCCGGGATGCGGGCCGTCGAGCATGTCCGTCACCGGCAGGGCGCCCGCGTTGTCCTTGGCGTAGACCAGAAGGGCGAGGCCGAGTTGGTGCAGGTTGGCGCGGCAGGAGGTGAGGCCGGCCACGTCGTGGGCGGTGTCGGCGGCGCCGACCAGCAGGGCCACCAGCACCAGGACGATCGCGATCGCGACCAGGAGCTCGACGAGCGAGAATCCGCCGTGGCGGCGTGATGGGCCACCGTGGTTGCGGCTCAGGCCAAGCGAATCCGCCATGGGATGCTCACTGTGACCGTGCCACCCGATCAGGCGTGCGGGCGCCTCCGCCCTGCCACCAGCGCCGCCCCCGCCGCCAGCAGGGCCAGCGTCGCCGGCTCGGGCGTCACCTCGAACGTCGACAAGGGGGCGGTGGGCTGCTTGGCGTCGATCACGGCCCGGTTGGCGTGGTAGACCCAGCCGATGTCGGCGTCGTAGCCGTACACGCTGAAGACGGCCCGGCCGGGCAGATGCTGGAAGGCATACGCGAGCGTGGCCGACTGGCCCGGCCCCAGCGCGACGTTCCGGGCGGCGTAGACCGTGACCATGCCGCGCTCGAAGTCGTAGGCGATGCCTTCCCGCTTCGGCGAGGTGATGGAGTAGAAGCCCGACGGCCGGCCGGTGTCCCACGCCGGCTGATCGTAGTAGCCGAAATCCGTGGCGGTGTTGAACGTGTACGCCGCCTGGCCGGAGACGCCCAGCGACATGGAGAAGTCGGCCGGCAGTGACGCGGCGTCGATGGCCACCAGCACCAGCAGGTCCTTGAACGTCCGCGCGTTGCCGCCGTTCGTCACGCCGAACGTGCCCGCCAGGTCGGCGGCCGCCAGGCGGCCCGTGCTCTGGCCGCCATAGGAGAACGTCAGGGCGTTCATGCCGCGCGACTTGTTTCCGGTGGCGGCCTGGTCGAACCCGATCTCGTAGTCGCCGGCGTTGACGGTGTGCATCTTCATGCGCGTCTGCGGCGCGGCGACGTAGATCCAGGAATCGCTCGTGAGCGGGTCCCAGGGGATGAACGCCGCCTGCGCGGCCGCGGCGGTTCCCAGAACCGTTGCGGCCAGGAGTGCGACGAATACGATCCGCGTGACGGCCATTGTCCTACCCCTCCTCCTCTTGACGTGGCCGACAGCATACCGTGCGGGCCGACCGTGTCAAGTTGTCCGGCTACGGCTTCTGCCCGCTCAGGTGCAGGCCGGGGCAACGCGCGGCTTCTCTCGAGCCCGCCGCGGGGTACCTGTTTAGCGCGGGTGGCACGGTCACGCGCCGTTGCGTGGCCGTGCTTGCTCCCCCACGTGACCATGCACGGCCACGCAAAAGCGCGTGGCCGTGCCACCCGGCAATCAGGCATGACGCTAAACACATACGCCGCGGGAGCGGCGGAAGATTCCCGGGCATGGACGTCTTTCGTTGCTTCCGCAGTGGGCTCGGGCGAAAGCACGGGGTCGTCCGAAAGCATTTGCGTCACGCCGTTTCCGTGGTATAGTGCACTTGGGTCGGCACGTCTGATTGGGAGCGGCCAGGCCGGCCAGACGGCGCAGTCCAACAGGGTTGGCATCGAGGGCGACTCTCGGGGGAGGGCATTCCCGAGGTCGCCTTTTTGTTTCGGCGAGGGGCAGGAAAGGAAGCGACTCATGAAGACGCAGCTCATAGCGTGCCTGGCGGTGATGGCGATCGTCGGGTTGGCCCAGGCCGCCTTGCCGCACAGTTTCCAGGGCTTGGGCGACCTGACGGGCCAGGGCTTGGCGAGCGAGGCCCGCGGCACGTCGGCCGACGGCACGGTCATCGTCGGCTCCAGCGGCACGCCGGATGGGCAGCGGGCGTTCATCTGGACGGCGGCCGCCGGCATGGTCGGCCTGCCGACGCCGACGGGCCTGGGCATGACGTGGGCGCAGGATGTCTCGCCCGACGGCCACTTCGTGGTCGGTTTCGGGGGCAACGGTTTTGGGAGCCCCGTCGGCTGGGAAGGAATCCGCTGGGCGGTCTCGGGGGGCACGGTCCGCATCCCCCTGGCGGGGTCCGGCGTCTGGGCGAAGGGCGTTTCCGGCGACGGCTCGATCGTCACCGGCGGCACCGGCGGCGCGGTTGAGCAGGCGTTCGTGTGGACGGCGGCCGGCGGCCTGGTGGGGCTGGCCCCGCCGGGTCCGGGGACCTGGCGGACCAACGCCGAGGCCGTCTCGGCCGACGGCCGCGTGGTGGTCGGCGACTACCTGAACGTGACCGCGGGCGCCCGCGACGCCTTCCGCTGGACCGCCGAGACGGGCATGGCGGGCCTGGGCGCGTTCGCCGCCTCGGCGGTTTCCGACGACGGTTCGGTGGTGGTCGGCACGCTCGCGGGCGGCCCCACCTTCGAGGCCTTCCGCTGGACCGAGGCGGCCGGCATCGTGCCGCTCGGCACCCTCGGCCCGGACAACGAGAGCCGGGCACGCGGCGTGTCGCGCGACGGCTCGCGCGTGGTGGGCTACATCACATCTACTCTTGATGATTCATCGCAGGCGTTCATCTGGGACGCCGAGCACGGCATGCGCCTCCTCAAGGACGTCCTGGTGCAGGACTGCGGGCTCGACCTCACGGGGTGGAAGCTGACGCAGGCGTGGGACGTCTCGAACAACGGCCCCACGATCGTAGGCCGCGGCTACAATCCGCAGGGCGTCGAAGAGGCCTGGCAGGCGGTGCTGCCGGAACCCGCGACGCTCGCTCTCCTGGGCCTGGGCGCCCTGGCGATCTTCCGCCGCCGGACGCGGCCCACGCCGCGGTAAGCAAGAGCGCCGCCGGAATGAACCTGAGACGCATGCAGTTCCCCCGATCTCACATGTGTCAGCCCCGCCAGGGGCGATTGTTCTCCAGCGGCTGGCTTTGAGCCCGTGGCGACTATCACAACTCCACTTCGCGCGGCGGGTCTCCCGACCCGCCGCGCACGTGCGTTATCTCGCCGCCGGGGGGCAATTGCCGCGCGGTGGATCTCGGTACATGTCTAGCGTGTTGCTCCGGAAGCCGGGTGGCATGCCCACAGCCTGCCCGCCGCGGCGGGCCGCTGTTCGCGTGGGCATGTTCTTCGCGACGGGTCATCCGCGACACGCACTGCGGCGCGCGGCGGCTAGGGTTAGGGCGAAGGCTGCACTTCCTTGGTGGGCGTGGCCGCGGCCTCTTTCGCCTTCTTCTTGAGATTGACGATCTGGTCTTTGATGTTGTCCTGCTCCCGGGGCCACTTCTCGAGTATAGCGATCGCCTCCTGGTACAGGCCTTTCTTCTCCAGGGCGTCGGCCATGTACCAATGTGCCTTGCGGATAGCCGAACGGGTCAGCCCGCCGCCGGTGAGAACCCTCGCGTATTCGTCTCTGGCTTCGTCAACCCGGCCTGACGTGGCCAATCCACATAGCAGTTCGTACCGCACGCGAGGGGCAAACTGCGATGCCGGAAAGGCCTCCAGGAACCGTTTGCACGCGTTTATGTTCCGGGTGTTGCACACGGAGCCAATGAACTCCTTCGCCTCCTTTTCCTCGGCCTCGCTGGCGGGGGTAACGCTGAAAGAGACGGTATTGCTTATTGCCGGCGCCCAGGACACCTTGCCGGCCGTGCGGCTCAATTCGCCCCCGACGTAGTTGGCCTGCACCGTATACACGCCGGGCGTCAGCCCGAAACACCACAGATCAATAACCTCCAGTTCAAACCTCTTCGTGCCGGCGGGCGGCACTGCATGCCGCGGTCCCCAGGGACCCCCGCTCTGAACGAGATTGGGCGGCACCTCCTTGCCTTCTTGCATTATCTGGAGCTGGATGGTCATGCCGCGGAGGTCCGGCTCCTGAATCTCGATAGCTTCCTGCGTTGGGTTCGAGACCCATAGCGCAACAACCACGGCCTCGTACTTCGAGTAGGATTCCTTGGTGAGCGAAATCTTGAGGCTGATTGTCCCGGTTTTGGTATCGCCCGTTGCCGCCAGGCAGCAAACCGCGATGCCGGCCAAAAAGACCATAGCAACTATTGACTTCATGTGCCCACTCCTTTCTGGAAGGTGCATCCGATCCGTCAGGGTGCGACCCTGAACCACCCGTTGACGGACGTTGGAAAGGCATCCCAGAACTGCTCACCGAGAGTCGCCCCCCATGCCAGCCCTCCCACCACCATTGTGTCGCGAAGTGCGAGCTCATCCCAGTCCTGAAGGTTGCACGCGTGGCCCGCCTCGTGGGCAAATACATTCTTGATGAAAGTAGCGGGGTCACTGAACCTTGAAACGGGGGCGAAGTCTTGGTGCGAAGCCGGTAGGGTGCTGCAGAAGCCCCGGGTGCAACCAGTGAACTCAGTAGCAGTAGTGCCCGTGTACTTGATGATCTCGCCATCAATATTTATTGTGCCATAGGTCCATGGATTCGTAAAATACTGATCGCAAAATCCATACATTGATAACGCCGGAATAGTGGTTTGCGTCTCGTTAATGCCTCCGGAGAGGTGAGTCGCCGCTGCCTTGATATTGTTGATGTAAACCTCACATGGGTATGAGTTAATTGGTATATGCGGCTGACCCGGAATATGATGGCAGTACCCGAACCGCCCGGGCTGCTGCGTTGAAGTATTAGTTAGAACTACTATGGCCGCTTGGTACTCACAATGCGTTGCGGGACTACTCCGTGCGTTAATGATTCGAGTCAACACGTCCTCGCCCACGTACTCTCCCGGAATCAAGACGTGCACAGGCGCCCCAAGAGACTCCGTGGTGAAGAATCCGCTCACGCCGGCATCGGTCACGTCCTTGTTGCAAACGAAGACATCCTTCTTGGTAGGGTCCGTCCTTACGTGGCTGCCGGATACCAGGAACCCGCGATACTCCTCGTAACGCGAGAGTCCGTCACCCGGAAAGTCGTCTCCGGCCGGATCGCAGTCCGTGTCATCCCTCGCCGCCCCCCCGTCGCCGATCGTCCAGGCATCCGCAATATAGTTATCGTTGCCGTCCGAGGGCACTTTGCGGTTGGCCTCGAAAAGCACCTCATCTCCCCTCTTGATTGTCACGCGAACCGCGCCCCAGGCGCCAAAGTCTTTGCAGAAGAAGGGGGCCGTAGCCTTGGCGCCATCGGTTGAGGCATCCCGTTCCACGGATTGCCGATCACCTTCAAAGGAATAATCTTTGTCTTTTTCGTCCGGAAAAACGCCCGAGTTCATGCAGAACCCCGGCTCGTGGCTGCTCGAAACAATGCTGTAATGCACGCTCGTAATCTCGGCCCAATTCAGAGGCTTCGCGATCAACTGCATGGCCTGGGGAGAAACGTAATCGATCCCCTGGTAACTGATCCAAGGGGCATCCCCCCTGTAACCCGGCATGTATCCGACGGTCCCATCTACCGGGTACTCGATGTCGCCGCTATTGTTGACGTCCAGGTCAAATGTGACCACCGTGATCTCGACCCCTTGGCCGGCGCCCTCGTATTGCAGCCGCAGCCCCGTGTCCTTGGGGTCCTGGCTGGGTTCGGCCCCCTCAATCCAATAGGTCTTGTTCAGGATTTCATCGCGAAAAGCGTTCTGGCTGCCCATTTCAGCCAGGTTGTACATCTTATCCATCCCATTATAGCTGAACTCCAGTTCGTATCCAGGCCCTCCTTTCGATGGCGCCTTCCATAACCTGATCTTGCTGTTCGTCCGGGACACCTTCACAGTGCCCACCCCCAGCGAAGCCAGGTCATAGCTGCACCTGAAGGTGACCTTGACCAGGTCGTCTTCGTTGGGGACGTAATTGTCATCGTTGTCGTCGTCGAGGTTCATCGGCACGTACCCGCCCGGATCTTCCTCGTAGGTTTCGGAAACGCCCGGGAAGCTGATATCTACGCAGTACGGTTGTTCGGCGGCCCGTGATACACATGGTGCGCCACAAGGCATACGCCGACCCAAAGCAAGTACCGGAAGGTTCTCATGCGGTTTCCCCCTAAGTGATCAACTCCCTTGTTAATTCAAGACGCCCGTGCCCAATGGCGTAAGATGACCGGGAGCGTCATGGCCCGGCTGGCCCCAACTTGCTTCTGAAGGCTGCCCAAGGCTTGCCGGGCGGACATATCTAGTGGTAGCTTGTGCAGAAGCGCGTTTGATGGGCGAACAGGGAGCAGGGAGGAACAGGATGGGAAGCGGCGCGAGCGACATACGTTGTGGCAAAGACATATTTCCCCCCGCCATAAGCCGGCCGCACACTGAAGCCGGCCAACCGGGCGCCAGCTACACAGCACCCTGTAGCATCGTACCTATGCTCTAAAACTTGTCAAGCATGGAATTTGCAGGAAAATTAAAAATCTTACGTCCCATCACCTCGGTCCGCCGCACCCGGCAGGTCAAGAGACCCGCCGCGAAAAGTGGCGCTGTCATAAGTGGTCCAGCCCCGTCGGCGAAAGGCTGACGGGCCGATGGGGCGACGCCTGCGCCGTGCGGGAGGCGAAGGCGCTGGTGGCCTGCCCCTATCAGCAGTACAATCGTAGGTGTTTCGGGTTTATCGTGGCGGATGGCCGCGTGCCCATGGGCCGGGCCAAGGCGGGCCGGGCGTGCGGCGAGTCCGGCCTGTGAGAGACCTCGGGAGGGGCAAGATGCTTCATGTGACAGCTATCAAGCCTGGTCGAAGCGGCGGGGTCCTGGCGGCGGCCGCAGGGGCCGTGGCGCTCTTCGTGGCGACGGCGGCCGCCGACGTCGAGATGAAGACCGAGAGCTACGCCAACACGCGCGAAGGCTTCGAGAAGATGGCCCGGCGCATCGAGGACTCTAGCGCGCGGAACCTCCTCGCGCGGCCGGGCGTGCGGGTTTTCGGCGACGCCCCGAGCCCCCGCGAGCTGGCCGACGGCTCGGCGGGCGTGCAAGGCGGCGAGGGCCGCGTCCAGATCGAGGGCCAGCCGTCGGTCATTGCGTTCTATCTGGGCCGGCTCACGGCGGTCCACGAGGTCGGCTTCTTCACTTTCAACGGCGACGCGCGGGCGAACCAGGACTTCGAGGTCCGCCTGGCGGACGGCAGCGCCCACCCCGGCCAGATGCCGAAGTTCGCGGATCAGCCGGCGCTGACCACGGGCGACAGGATCCTCGGCCGCGACGGCGGCGGCTTCCACACGTCGTTTGTCTCGCGCGAGGGCGGGCCGCTGGTCCCCGGCAAGGTCGACTGGGTGGAGTTCCGCATCTGGCGGACGCACGGCAGCAAGGCCGGGCAGCCGGCCAAGACGAAGATCCCCGGCGGGTGGACGGCCGCCATCGAGCTGGAAGTGCTCGGCGATCCGAAAGACGTGGTCGTGATATCGGCCGAAGAGAAGGCGCGGGCGGCGGCCCTGCGGGACCTCGGCAATCGCCCGCCCTACGAGAAGAAGGCCACCTGGCAGGACTCGATGCAGGCCTCGCGCGAGGCGCTCCTGCGGTGGGAGTGCGAGATCGACCGGCTGGTCCTTCAGCGCGCGGGCGTGACCCTCGGCGCGTGGCACACCGTCGGGCCGCTGGCGGCCGACGGCGAAGAAGCGCGGCAGCTCGAGCGCCTCGACAAGGTCGACCTCGCGAAGCCGCTCGCCCTGAAGGGCAAGGAACTGGCCTGGCGTCCGTGCCCCGACGTCAAGGACGGCGAGACGGTCGACCTGGCGGCGGCGCTCAAGGCCAGGCCGGGCGAGGTCATCTTCCTGTGCCGGGCCCTGGCGATGGAGATGGAGTTCGCCGGCAACGAGGGGCTGGCCATCGGTCTCGGCCTGGCGGGCGGGAAGCTCCGCGTCCTGGGCGGCCGGTCGTCGCTGACCGTGACGGATGACGGCGCGCCGGCCGCGCCGAATCAGCGGGCGTGGCCGCTTCGCGAGAAACCGGGCCGGTACCACGTGATGGCCGCCCTGGCCGTCGGCAAAGACGGGCAGTGCACCCTGTGGTTCATGCCCCAGCCGCCCATGTCCAAGCCGGGAGCGGGCAGCCGGCAGGAACGCATCGCCCAGCGCACGCGTCTCTATGACAAGCTCAAGACCGATTTCGCCGACCCCGTCAGCCTCATGCAGATGAAGTGGGAGCAGTGGGACAGCACGTGGGTCCGCTTCGAGCGGCGGGGCATGGCCGGACGCGAGCACTTCCCCACCGACTGGGCGCCCGGCAAGCCGCTCGTCCTGGTGAGCCAGTACAACGCCGCCGCCGAGGTCCGGGCCGAGGCCGTTGCGGCCGAGCTCGCGACCATCGAGCCCGCCATCCGGACGCGCGTGGCGCCGTGGCTCGATAAGTTCAAGGCGGCCCAGGCCCCGGATACCCTCGCCGAGGCGAGAAAGCGGTACTACGCCGTCGCCGCCATCCAGGAATCCATGGCCGAGCACCACAAGATCGAGTCGATGCGTCTGGCGGTCAAGGACCAGCAGGAAACGTTCGGCGACCGCTATCCGAAGGCCGACGAGTACCTGGCGCGCATCGACGCCCTCGAGCGCGAGATGCTGGCGGCGTGGGCCAGGGTCCTCCCCGGCGCCGACGACGCCCCGGCGGCGCTCGTGGCCGTCCGCGAAAAGGCGGCCGGCGAGGGCAAGGACATCCTCTTGGCCAATCCGCTCCTCGCGTTCGACAAGCTGCTCCTGGGCAAGGGCGGCCCCGGCTTCGCCAGCAACTGGGGCGGGGCGAACCACATCGGCAACGAGCTTGTCGTCCTCTCGCCCGTGAAGCCCGACGGCCGGATCACCACCCTCTATAAGGGCGGGCACATCAGCGACATGGACCTCAGCTTCGACGCCGCCAGGATCCTCTTCTGCGACGGCGAGCACGTCCACGAGGTCAACGCCGACGGCACCGGCCACCGCCAGATCACCACGCAGACCGACCCGCACGTCAAGCACTACGACGCGTGCCGCCTGCCCAACGGCAAGATCGCCTTCGTCTCCACCGCCTGCGAGCAGGCCGTCCCCTGCACCGGCGAGTGGTACGTGGGCAACCTGCACCTGATCGACGACGACGGCTCCCACGAGCGGCGGGTCGGCTTCGACCAGGACCACGACTGGAACCCGTACGTCCTCGACAACGGCCAGGTGGTCTACACGCGATGGGAGTACACCGACACGCCGCACTACTTCACGCGCCTGCTCTTCACGATGAACCCCGACGGGTCGAACCAGGCGGAGTACTACGGCTCGAACTCCTACTGGCCCAACGCCATGTACTGGCCGCGGCCGATCCCGGGCCAGCCGACCCGCATCGTGTGCATCGTCTCGGGGCACCACGGCGTGTCGCGCGTGGGGCAGATGGTGATCCTCGACACCGCCCAGGGCCGGCAGGAGGCCGACGGCGTCGTCCACCGCATCGGCGACCGCGGCAAGCGCGTCGAGCCGGTCATCCAGGACGGCCTCGTGGCCGAGTGGTGGCCGCGGTTCGCCTGGCCGTGCCCGCTGGCCGAGCCCGAGACGAACCGCGGCACGGGCAAGTACTTCCTCGTCAACGCCAAGCTCGACGAGTGGAGCCCGTGGGGCGTCTACCTGGTCGACGTCTTCGACAACCTCACGCCCCTCCTCATCGGCAGCTACGCCGAGCCGATTCCGCTGCGGCCTCGGCCCCAGCCGCCCGTCGTGCCGACGCGCGTGGACCCGGACCGGAAAGATGCCCTCGTGTACATGGCCGACGTCTACAAGGGCGGGGGCCTCCGGGGTTTCCCGCCCGGCTCGGTCAGGGCCCTGCGCCTCGGCGCCCACGTCTATCGCTATGGCGGCAACGGAGACACCTATGCCGCCACGTACGAGGGCGGGTGGGACCTCAAGCAGATCCTCGGCACCGTGCCGGTGGAGCCCGACGGCTCGGCGTTCTTCCGCGTGCCGGCCAACACGCCCGTCTTCGTGCAGCCGCTCGACGCCGAGGGCAAGAGCCTCCAGGTCATGCGGAGCTGGTTCAGCGCGATGCCCGGCGAGGTGCTCTCGTGCGTCGGCTGCCACGAGCGGCAGAGCGATTCCCCGCCGGCCGGCCGGAGCCCCGGGGCGAACCGCCCGCCGTCCGAGATCGCGCCGTGGTACGGGCCGGCCCGCGGCTTCAGCTTCGACCGCGAGGTCCAGCCCGTGCTGGACCGCCGCTGCGCGGGCTGCCACAACGGCCGGCCGCGCCCGGACGGAAAGCGCGTGCCCGACTTCCGCGCCAAGTCGCTCCACAAGGAGTTCAAGGGCAACTACAGCCCCGCGTACCTGGCCCTGGCGCCGTACGTCCGCCGGCCGGGGTACGAGTCCGATTACCACCTGCCCGCGCCGGCCGAGTGGCACGCGAGCACCAGCCCCCTCGTCCAGTTGCTCGAGAAGGGCCACTACGGCGTCCGGCTCCCGGCCGAGGACCGCGACCGCCTTTACACGTGGATAGATTTCAATGTGCCGTACGCGGGCAGTTGGCGCCAGAGCCACCGGCCGCCGGAGGACGAGCAGGTCGCCCGCCGCGCCAGGTACCAGGCCCTTTACGCGAATGTCGAGGACCGCACCGAGGACCCGATTCCCGGGGTCCCCGTGGCGGCCTTCGAGGCGCCCCCGCCCGAGGCGCCCCGCCCGGCGCCCCTGAAGATCGACGGCTGGCCGCTCGCGCCCGAGCAGGCGGCCGACCTTCAGAAGCGCACCGGCCTGGCGGAGCGGAAGCTCGACCTCGGTAGCGGCGTCAGCCTGGCGCTGGCGCCCGTTCCGGCGGGCACGTTCGTCATGGGCGACGCCGCGGCGGGCCTGCCCGACGAGTTGCCGGAATCGGTCGCGACCATCGACCAACCATTCTATATGGGTAAGTTCGAGGTCACCAACCGCCAGTACGCCGAGTTCGACCCCCGGCACGACAGCGCCTACATGGACGCGCGGGGCAAGGACCGCTTCACGCGCGGCTACCCGGTCAACGAGTCCGGGCAGCCGGTCATCCGCGTCACGTGGCACGAGGCGACGGCCTTCTGCCGCTGGCTCTCCGAAAAGACCGGCTACGAGTGCACGCTGCCCACCGAGGCCCAGTGGGAGTGGGCCTGCCGCGCCGGGACGGCCACGGCCTGGTCGTTCGGCGATTCGTTCGAGAAGCTGCGCGACGTGGCCAACGTGGCCGATTCCACCCTGAGCGGCTGGGCGTGGGGGCGGGTCGACGGCGGCTACTCCGACGGCGCCATGTTCTCGATCCCCGGCGGCAAGTACAAACCCAACGCCTGGGGCCTCGCCGACATGCACGGCAACGTCGCCGAGTGGACGCGGTCCGACTACCGGCCGTACCCCTACGCGGCCGCCGACGGCCGGGGCGACGCCCGGTCGCCGGCCGCCAAGGTGGTGCGCGGCGGATCGTGGAACGACACGTTCCGCTTCTGCCGGTCGGCCTCGCGGTGGCGTTACCTGCCGTGCCAGCCCGTGTACAACGTGGGCTTCCGGGTGATCTGCACCACGCAGAAACTCGCCGGCGCGAAGTAGGCGCCCGGTCCAGGCCGGAGGTGCTGATGAAAAGCCGCCTCGCGTGTTGACCTTTTGCACAGGTGCAGGTAGTGTATGGCGATGCTGTGCGTCGCACGCGTTGCCGGGCCGGGCCGGTCCAGGAGATGGTCTTGCGTCGGCCGATTACGGGCGATTCCGGCGCCGGGCGGCACACATGGCAGAATAAAGGTGACCTATGCTGACAGAAATCCACATCGACAACTTTCGGTGCTTGGTTAACTTCGACCTCAAGCTGGACCGGCTGAACCTGCTGTTGGGGGACAACGGCGGCGGCAAGACGGCTGTGTTCGAGGCATTGCGCCGGCTCCAAGGGTTTCTGGGCGGCGCCATCAACGTCGATGCTGCATTTCCGTCGCAGGACCTGACTCGCTGGCAACAACTAGACGTTCAGCATTTCGAGTTGGCGATGAAGGTTGGTGACGACGTCTATACATACGCACTCTCCATCGAGCACGACCACGACCGCCGGTGTCGCCAGATCAAGCACGAGGACCTTTGGATGAACCTGAAGCCCCTGTTCGGATTCGAGGCCGGCACGGCGCAGCTATACGACGATGGCTTCAAGGCTGGGCCGCAGTACCTATTCGACCCGAGCCGGTCAGGCATCGCAGCGCTTCAAGGTCGGCCGGACAACAGGTTGCTGACGCGATTCCATCAGCAGATGGGCAAGCTGGTGATCGTAAGCCTATGCCCTGTGCACATGGCTTTTGAGAGCGCCGAGGAAGAGAGGCAATTGACGCCGCTGGGCGACAATTTTGCCTCTTGGTACCGCTACCTGTCGCAGGAACATCAGGGCAACATCCTGGAGCTCACTCAGCAGCTGCGGCTGGTGCTGCCGGGCTTCGACTCCTTCAGCCTGCGCGAGGCGGGTGAGAAGACGCGGGTGCTGAAGGTGCTTTTCGGCAGCGGGGGCCAGGCGCAGAAGGCGATCGCGTACAACTTTGACGAACTGTCGGACGGCCAGCGTCAGTTGATCGTGCTGTACTGCCTGTTGTACGGGATCAAGGGGGAGGGGTATTCCCTGTTCCTGGACGAGCCCGACAACTACGTTGCACTTCGGGAGATCCAGCCTTGGTTGACCTCGCTTCAGGATGCCTGCGGCGAGTCGATTTCTCAGGCGGTGCTGATTTCGCACCACCCGGAGATCATCGACTACCTGGCCGGCTCGGCGGGACGATGGTTCGACCGGCCCGATAATGGCGCCACGAGGGTGCTGGACAAGGTCCCCCCGCCGGCGGATGGTCTGAAGACATCTGAGACTATTGCCCGCGGGTGGACCTCATGAGCAAGCCGGCCAAGGTCACGATCCTGTGCGAGGATCTTCAGCAGGCTTGCTTCGTGCGGCGGTTCCTGATGAACCGTGGCTGGACGAGGTACGACCTGTACGAGAGGACCGCTCCGGCAGGTTCAGGCAGCGGGGAGCAATGGGTGCGAGAGCGGTTGCCCCTGGAAATGAGGGCGTACCGAAGTCAATGCAATCACTTGCGCAATGGGCTCGTTGCCGTGATCGACGCCGATTCGCTGGAGGTTGTGGATCGTGTGCGGGGCTTCGATACGGCGTGCGACGAGCAAGGTGTGGCCCCCAGGCAACCCGACGAACGCGTGCTCTATGTCATTCCCAAACGCAACATAGAGACTTGGCTGGCCTATCTGCGAGGGGAGCCGTCGGTCGATGAGCAAACGCATTATCGCGGCTATGAATACGAGAGCGCTTGTCATCGGGACGTGGACCGGCTCGACGCCATGTGCAGGAAGGGCCAACTGGAGGGAGAGCCACCGGCCTCACTCGAACGCTGCTGCCGGGAGTTTCAGGATTTCTGGCGACTGATCCAATAGCAGGACACGCGGAAATGAGGACAATCCGCCAGAATCTCCGCTTGTGAAGCGAGAGAGAAGGGCGGACATGAAGGCGCTACTCGGCCGCCAACGGGACCTGCTGGATGGCGTTGTTGCCCGACTTCGGGAACGGGCGCGGCATGGGTTGGGCCGCGCCGGAGGCGTCGATCGTGCGGCAGCGGAGCTGGTACTTCCCCGGCGGCACGTCGGTGAGCAGCGCCGCCCAGTGGACGATCGTGTTCCGCAGCGGCCACGCCAGGGGCTTGCCCGTGGCCGGATCGACCTGGCGGGGGACGGGCGGCAGCTTGCCGTCGGGCAGCCCTCCGCCCCAGCGTGACGGCGGCGGAAGGACCTCGGCGTCCTTCCACGGGGCCTTCGCGAAGTAGGGGTCGTCGGCCGCCGGCGCCTGGCCCTCGGGCTGGAGCCAGTACTGGACCTTCGCGAGGCCCGCCGGCCCCACCTGCGCCAGGCCGGTGACGGCCGCCGGTTGCCCGGCCTTGACCATCCGGGGCGCGTGGACGAACCGCGCGTAGGTCTTCAGCGGGCTCTCGGTATCGTTGTTCCACTCGGCGTAGGTGTCGCTGGCCTGGGGCTTGTTCGTGAGCACCACCTTCTGAAGCCACTTGACAGACTTATTGCCATAGGAATCCGGGACGAGCATCCGCACCGGCCCGCCGGCCTTCGGCGACAGCCACTCGCCGTTGAGCTTGTAGCACAGGATGACGGGGTGCTCGCCTGGCGGGTCCTCGAGCACGCGGCCCAGGGGCAGGCTGCTCTGGAACCGCTGCTTGGGGTCGTCGTTGTGATAGCCGTAGTAGAACACGCGGCGGACGTTGCCCTTGGGCTTCGCCAGCCAGATCACGTCGCGCAGGGGCACGCCCTCCCACAGCCCCATGCCGCACGGGTCCGCCACGTTGGTGCAGGTCATGACCGACATGAAGCGCACGGCGTGCGTCTCGGCGAGCTTCATGAGGCCGGGCCAGTCGAGGGCGGTGCCGAGGTCCTTCGAGAGCGGCCGCTCGACCTGGGCGTTAGACTCCGGATCGGGGACGACCTCGAGGCGCCACGTCTCGGGGACGAGGCCGACCTCGCGGAGTTTCTCCTTCGGCAGCTCGTGCGGCGGCGGCGTGCCGCGCCCGAACATGTGGAACCGGTCGGGGGGCGTCAGGTAGTCGAGGCGCGCGGCGGCCTCGCGCACGAGGTCGGCGGCCGGCCCCTCGGCGCCCCGGAGCGAAGAGGCGGCCAGCCCCGCCGCCCCGGCCGCCCCCAACTGGAGGAAGTACCGCCGCGTGACCGCCAGGTGCTCCGCCGCGAGCCGATCGAGATCGTCCATGCCTGCGCCCTGCCTCCGGGACCGATGTTCCACGGCGAAAACCTTTCGCCGTCCTTGTTTGGCGTGGGTGGCATGGCCACGCGCCGTTGCGTGGCCATGAGCCCTGAAGTTAGGAGGAACATGGACACGCAACGGCGCGTGGCCATGCCCCCCGGCAATTGGGCG
>Ga0315273_10002387_pt1 | contig 22181 bp, 17 predicted proteins | sample YL17G02_0_MG_FD_205753 | JGI IMG/M metagenome (GOLD analysis project Ga0315273, IMG submission 205753) | Sediment microbial communities from Yellowstone Lake, YNP, Wyoming, USA - YL17G02_0 | ecosystem: Environmental > Aquatic > Freshwater > Lake > Sediment | place: USA: Wyoming | collected...
TTAAGAGCGTCGAAGGGTTCCGCTCTCTCGCATTGAGCGATCAACTCCGCCTCGGTGCCTGGCGTTATCGTGAACGAACTGGCTATATTTTCAGGCCTCGGCAAGGCGAGATAACTGTAGAGGGACATCTGCTGAGTCTTAGCTGCGTGATCGAGATAGGCCATCTCCAGCGCGCAGCGCCCGACATTCAACTGCGGAGGCAGCGCATCAATGAAATTCGTAAGCTCTCTGACGTCAACGCCGGTGCCATAAGACTTGAGTCGCGCTTCGAGCTCTTCGTAAACTCGCTCGGCAGGCAGTCCATAATGCACCGATGGCGAACCCTCTCCGATGCCGTCTCCATAGCGGACTATCAAAGTGGATTTCTCGTCGGCGCTCGCCTTGGAGATGTTGAAGCTCTCCCTTAGTCGCAGCGTGTAGAGCTTTAGTGTTGGCAGATATTTAGGCATGAGTCGCGCTTTCCATGAGTGTCAAGCTCAGCTTCTCGGTATCCAATTTTGCTCTTACGCCGATTGGTATCGTGATCGATTTGTCGATGTGGCCGTAGTCTACCCCCATGATAACCGGAATCTCTCTGCGAAAGATCGAGGACATTCGCTCAGTCAGCAACTTCCGCCACTTCGCCTGTGAGGGATAAAGAGACTTGCTGAAGAAGGAGATATCGCCGATGACGACGCCGGTCACCTTGTATAGCAGACCTGCCAGCCGGAGATGGTGCAGCGAGCCGTCGATAAAATCCACAGTTCGGCTGATATCCTCAAAAACGAAAATCGCGTTATCAAGTCGCGGCAGCATACCGGTTCCGATCAGTTGCATCAACGAAGAGAGATTGCCGCCGAGAAGTATTCCTTCCGCCTGCCCGGGTTGCAGCACTTGAATTCGCTTCTTGTTTGCCGTCGGTATCAAGTCGAGACCGGCCGAGTCCGCAGTGAGAAGTCGCAGCAGACACCGGATGTTGTCCTCATTGAGAGACGTCACCGTTGGCCCTGACAAACTCGCCAGCCCGGTTTTGGCATAGGCCGCCAATTGCGGTATCGTAATATCGGAGAAACCGATCAAGGCCTTCGGCCGCTCGAATATCACATTGAAGTCAAGCTGAGACAGCATGCGTATGCAGCCATAGCCCCCTCTGCCCGCGATGATAGCATCATACTTGGGCGAGCGAAACGCCTCATTGAGTTCGGCAGCGCGCTCCTCATCGGACGCGGCGAAGGTCTGATGGTCGTTCTTCCAGAACTTGGAATTCTCCAGAACAAAGTGCTTCTGCAGCAAATCGTACCCCTTGGCAAAAGCTCTGGTCATTCCGGCCCCGACGCGCAAAGAACTGGCCGGCAAAACCACCTTGATTCTGCTTTTCTCACCAAGTCGTTTTGGGACAATCACAACAGCACTCTCCTGACTATCGATACTTTGTCTATAAGGTCGTGTCGACAATCCGGCGCATCGGAATTGAGAGATTCGATAGCAACCATCCCGCGCAGTCGCGTGGCATGAATTATACGCAGGTCGTCAAGGCAGAGCGCGACATGTCCGGGAAAGAAGATCAGATCCCCTGCCCCGGCATCCGACAAAGCGATTTCCTGTCCACAGGCGCTCTGATCTTTGCTGTCGCGGGGAAGCTCGACGCCGCAACGCCGGAAAACCGCCTGCACGAGACCGCTACAGTCATAGCCAAACGGCGAGGCGCCACCCCAGAGGTACGGCGACGAAATCAGCGACAGCGCTACCGTTTCGGGAGCGAGTTCCGGTCGTGAGATTGATTCGTCAACGCTCCCCGCAACAAGCACCATGCGCTGGGAATCTCGGCAGTCGCGATACAGTTCACCATCACAGTCGGCGCGCACGAGCGATCCGAACGGCAGCGCGAGTTCACCGCCACCGTCAAGAGCAAACAACGCCCAGCGTGACGACACCACCGCATGCGATGTGTTGGGTGCTTCCGGCTCCCGAAGGTAGCTCTGCGCCATCCAGCCCTCATAGCCGTCGGGAGTCCGTACCAGATCAAAAGGGTCGCGTGCATCTTGTACTGCAACGGTGAAACCGTACAACGCTTGCGACAGGCGTTCCGAGCGGTGGTTCGGTTCACGCCGCATATCGGCAACGGGAACGATGACGGTCTTGACAGTCATGAGGCAATTAAGAACCGGCGCGGCGAAATCTTCAACTAAAAACAGGTTGGCAGCTCCGGTTTGCAGCGAAGCGCCAAACCCGACAATCTCAGGAGAACAATCTCGGGTTCCGCGTTTCACTGGGAACCCGATCTACTTAGCTGCTTTAGAGCCTACCCTATTTCCTCCAATTCGATCAGCACTCCACCGGTTGATTCGGGATGGATAAATGCGATTTTGTGACCACTTGCGCCGATGCGAGGTTGTTCGTCAATCAGGCGGGTTCCTTGTTGCTTGAGACGCGCAAGTTCGCCGACAATATCGGCCACTCCAAGGCAGATGTGGTGCAGGCTTTCGCCCTGTTTGTCAAGGAAACGCGTCAAAGACTGGTTGCCAGTCATCGGGGCAATCAGTTCAATGCGCGCGTTGGAGAGTTCGATAAAGCAAATCCTGACCTTTTGGTCGGGGACGTCGGTCGTTTCCGACACCAATGCGTCGAGAACACCGGCATAGAGTTGTTTTGCTTGTTCGATGTCGCGAACGGCGATGGCGATGTGTTGAATTGAGGGTTTCACAGTACCACCGACTCGCGGTATTCACCCCAGACGGAACGTAATACGTCGGATATCTCCCCTACCGTGGCGTAGGATTCGACGCAGCGAAGGATGATCGGCATTAAACTTCCGTTTGACGTGGCGGCTGCCGCCAAATCTTGCAAGGCGCGGTTGACAGCATTGGCATCGCGACGGGATTTGACTGCTGTTAGTCGCGCGATCTGCTCGTCGCAGATATTCGCAGAGAGCTTTTGGACTTGTACTTCGACCTTATCGCCGGTGCGGAACTTGTTGACGCCGACAATAACGCGCTCGCCTTTCTCAACCTGAAGTTGAAAATCATAAGCCGATGCCTGAATTTCTTTCTGGAAGAAGCCCTCCTCGATTGCTCTTAGCGAGCCGCCTAAAACGTCCACCCGTTTCAAGTATGTCATAACGGCGGTCTCGATCTCGTCGGTCTTGGCTTCGAGGTAGTAGCTGCCGGCGAGTGGATCGACAACATCGGCAAGACCGGTTTCGTAACCTAAAATCTGCTGGATGCGCAATGCCAGTTGGGCTGATTCGGCTGTCGGCAAGGCCAGCGCTTCATCGTGGGCGTTGGTATGCAACGACTGCGTGCCGCCGAGCACGGCAGCGAGCGCCTCCAAAGTTGTGCGAACGGTGTTCACTTCCGGCTGTTGCGCTGTCAGCGAGACTCCGGCTGTCTGAGTGTGGAAACGGAGCATCATGGAAGCGGGATTCTTCGCGCCGAACCGTTGTTTCATAATTTTTGCCCAGATGCGGCGCGCGGCGCGGAACTTGGCGACCTCTTCGAGCAAGTTCTGTTGCGCACAGAAAAAGAAAGATAATCGCGGGGCGAAGTCGTCGACTGCGAGTCCGGCCTGCAACGCGTGCTTGACGTATTCGATGGCATTGGCAAGCGTAAAAGCAACCTCCTGAACGGCGGTCGCACCCGCCTCGCGAATATGATAGCCGGAAATCGAAATCGTATTGTAGCGCGGGAGATTCGTTCCGGCATAGGCGAAGATATCGGTAACCAGACGCATTGACGGTTTGGGCGGATAGATGTAGGTCCCACGAGCAATAAATTCCTTGAGGATATCATTCTGCACGGTGCCGGTAATTTGTGACTGCGACACGCCTTGTTTGCGAGCTACGGCGATGTACATGCAGAGCAAAATCGCGGCGGTGGCGTTGATTGTCATCGAGGTCGAGACTCTGTCAAGCGGGATGCCGTCGAACAGTATTTCGAAATCTGCAAGTGTGTCAATCGCAACGCCGGTCTTGCCGACTTCACCTTCGGCCATTGGATGATCGGAATCATAGCCGATCTGAGTAGGTAGATCAAATGCCACCGACAGGCCGGTCTGCCCGTGTTCGAGAAGATAACGATAGCGCAAATTCGATTCGCGCGCACTCGCGAATCCGGCATACTGGCGCATAGTCCACAGGCGGTCGGCATACATGCCGGGATAGATGCCGCGCGTGTACGGGAATTCGCCGGGATCTCCGAGTTTGTCTTTGCAGACAAACCCGGACTGCTCGTCCTCGTTATAGAATTTCTTGGTCATGGCCTGATAATGTAACGAGTACTTGCCCTTTGTCGACCGGACGTCCGACGGCGACGTGAATTTCTTTGATCCTTCCGGCAATGGGCGATTTCAATTCGTTCTCCATTTTCATCGCTTCGATGATCAACAATCTCTCCCCCTTCGTGACGGTATCGCCGACGTTTTTCAACAGCCGGACGATCAAACCCGGCATCGGCGCCTTGACCACGGTGTTTTGACCGGCTGTGGTCAGACCAACAACCTTGCTGATCAACACCAGCCGTTCATCTTCGACTATACAAGGGAATTCTCTGCCGGCCAGCAAGACGGAAGTTACGCCATTGCTGTGAGAAACTTCAGCATCGAAGGAGCGGGCATCAAGCAACATCAACATGCGGTTGTGCTCCCTATCTGTGACTACAGAACTCGTGATGAGCCTGCCATCAACCATGATCTGTAGTTCCCCTGCCTGCTCGGAAATATCAACTGTCAGAGGTAGGTCGTTGACGGTCACCAGATACTTCACGGTTTGCCTCTGTGGTCGTTACGCAATCCATCAGTTCTGGCCTGGGCGCCCCAGCGGGAGACTGACATGCCAGCTGGGTTGATCTGCTTGATTCGGTTCGAATCATAGTAATGGTGCAGCGCCGCTGCGATGGCCGCAGCTTCAGTAAGATGCAAGTCAGCCGGGCCGATAGATTTGCCGCCGGTGAAATGCTCGGCAACGAAGTTGGTAGTGAGTCTACCGGCAAGGAACTCGGGGTTCTCCATGATCGATTCATGGAAGCAGACGTTAGTACCAACCCCCGAAATGCGGAATTCCGCGAGCGCTTGGCGCATCCGCTCAATTGCCTCCTGGCGCGTAGCGCCATAGGTCACGAGCTTCGCCAGCAATGAGTCGTAGTAAGGCGGCACTTCGGAATTCTCCGTAACGCCGGAATCAACGCGCACACCGGGACCGGAGGGCATGCGGTAGCTAACAATATGACCCGCGCTGGGGAGGAAGTCGTTGGCGGGGTCTTCCGCGCAGATACGACATTCGAGCGCGTGACCTTTGATCCTGATCTGATCCTGCGTAAACGACAGCTTTTCACCGGCAGCGATTCTGATTTGTTCTTTTACCAAATCAATTCCGGTCACCAACTCCGTTACCGGGTGCTCGACTTGTAAGCGTGTGTTGACTTCGAGGAAATAGAACTTACGGTCGGCATCGACCAGAAATTCCACCGTACCTACGTTTTCGTAGTTGGCTGCCGCGATTGCTTTGAGTGCGACTTCTCCCATCGTGCGACGAAGCGATTCATCGACAAGCACGGATGGCGCTTCTTCAATTAGCTTCTGATGCCGCCGCTGGATGGAACACTCTCTTTCGCCCAGATAGACGCTATTGCCAAAACGATCGCGAGCGATTTGAATCTCTATGTGGCGCGGCCGAGTAACATATTTTTCGACAAAAACGCGATCATCGCCAAAAGCCGACTTCGCTTCGCTGCCGCAGGCCGTCAGCGCAGCCGCCAGTTCGTTCGCTTCGCTGACAATGCGCATGCCCTTGCCACCGCCACCGGCGACAGCTTTAACCAGCACCGGGTAACCGCACTTTTTGGCGAACGCTTTAGCATGGGCAAGATCATCGGGATGCACCGCTCCGCCGGGAATGACCGGTACTTCGGCTTTCTCGGCCAGCGCGCGGGCTTCGAGTTTGTCGCCGAGCAGTCTGATAGCCTCGGCGGGAGGACCGATGAAGATCAATCCCGCCTCGGCAACCATCTGCGCAAAACGCCAATTCTCCGCGAGAAAACCATAGCCGGGATGGATAGCATCGGCGGTGGCTTGTTTGGCAACCGCGATAATCTTTTCGCCGACAAGATAACTTTGAGAGGCCGGGGACTTGCCGATATGATAGGCTTCGTCCGCCATACTCACATGTAGCGCGCCGCGGTCGGCATCCGAGAAGACCGCTACGCTACCGATGCCAAGATGACGGCAGGCGCGGATGATGCGGATGGCGATTTCGCCTCGGTTAGCAATCAGTATCTTAGTAATCATTAGTCAATCAGATCTCGTGGGAAGATAAGCAATCCCGGCCGTTAGTCAAACGCAATCACACGGGTAGGTCGGCTCGCATTCAATTCAGCAAATCGCGGTTGACAAGCGGCCGTTAAACAGACAGAATAGGCCGAACACGAGTCAGAAATCGGAGTTCCAAAATGGTGATAGCAATCGTCTGGCTGGCGCTAGTCGTTTTGACGGCCTTGGCGGCATGTCTGTTTGTGTGGAGGCGGCCGGTTCGTCTGCGCTCAGTAGTTGGCGCAGCGGCAGCAGTTTGTCTAGTCCTCGCGGCATTGCTTGTTTATCGGGAGTCTGTGCGGCTAGAATGGTATCTCGCGACCGTGCACTGGCCTGCTGTCGCCGGCAAAGTGATTTCCGCTGAAGTGGTTGGCAAACGAGCTTTTGTGCCCAGAATCACCTACAGTTATCAAGTCGGCGACTCGGTGCATACAGGCGTGACCGATCTGGGAGTACCGGGATTTGGCAACCGGAACGTTCGACTCGATGTTGCCGAGAAGTCAGTTGCCGACTACACTCCCGATGCGGTAATTACCGTGCATTACGATCCCGCCAATCCGGGTATTTCGCGGCTTCGGGTGAATGTGCCCTGGAACGTATATGTGCGATTATCGACGGCAGTGTTTGGCTCGCTTCTGAGCGCTGCGTTGCTTGTGGTTGTCCTGGTCGGAAAACGACGACCGGAGCATTTACAAAGAGAAGCGGCCACTAACTGAGTGGCCGCTCTTGTATTGGTCTGTAAGTGTCTTGTGTTCCTGCTACTTGGCAAACACTATTCGCGCAGCGCGAAGATGCGGTTTTCCATAAGCAAAAGTTGCACTTTGTCGCTTGCAAGTTTGACCATGTCTAACAACTGCTGAGCGATCGAGACCTCCTCAACCTGTTCATCGACGAACCAACCCAGGAAGCTGGCGGTGGCGAAGTCATCTTCTTTGTTGGCCAGCGCCATCAGTTCGTGAATTAGTCGAGTGATCTTCTTTTCGTGCTCGACGGTGACCTGCACGATTTCCTGTGCCGAAGCATAATCGGTTCTGGGATTATCGAGCGCCGTCAGCTTGACATCGGCCCCTTGCTCGACCAGATAGCCGGCGATTTTCAGCGCGTGCCCCTTTTCTTCGTCCGCCTGCAACTGAAACCACTTGGCGAATCCCTTCAGACCCATCGATTCGAACCGGTATGCCATGGCAAGGTAGGTCCAATAGGAGAAGAACTCCTCTTTTACCTGTTGGTTCAGCTTCGCCGCCATTGTTTCAGAAATCATCATACTTGTTTTCTCCTTGTCAGTTAGCAAGTGCCCTTCTGGCACGGTCTTCATCAACATCCAAAGTCGTACGTGATCTGCACGTTCACGATTTGTCTTTAACAACAATTGAATCAGGTATTGGGTTCCGCTGTTTCGCCTGAAAACACGCCAATGCGGACAAGCCGATTCAAGACATTTCCAATCTTTGACGACTCTCTCAGCAGGCATAACCGGTAACATTTTTTGGGGAGATCCTATGTCATTAATGATCGAAATCATCGAGTGGCTTGATCAAAGCGGAGATGAAATGCTTTTCCGCCTACCGCAGCATGGCTCAGCGGATTTCAAGCTCGGCGCGCAGCTAATCGTGCGCGACAGCCAGATGGCGATTTTTTTCAAGGATGGACATACCTGCGACTCATTCAGCGTGGGCAGGCACACCCTTTCAACTCTGAACGTCCCAATTTTAACACGCCTGCTCGCTTTCCCTTTTGGCTTTAGCTCGCCTTTTCGCGCCGAAGTCTATTTTGTCAACCTAAAGGTGTTCACCAATCTCAAATGGGGCACCAAAGACCCGGTGACTTTTGAGGACAGCAAGCTCGGGCTGGTAAGGTTGCGGGGCCACGGCGCGTATACTCTTCGCATCGCTCAGCCGATGGTATTTCTGAATTCCATCGTTGGTCGGCAGGCGCTTTACACCACCGCCGATATACAGGACTACCTGCGCGACGTCATCATCGCCCGACTTAACGACCTCCTCGGGGAGAAACTCGATTCCATCTTGGACCTCCCCGGACAGTACGAGCAGCTTGCCTCGCAGTTCAAGAATGAGGTCTCCAGCGAGTTCACCAAGTATGGCCTCGAATTAACTGACTTCTTCATTTCCTCAATTACTCCGCCCGATGAAGTCGGCAAGATGATTGACCAGCGATCGGGAATGGAAGCGATTGGTGATCTCGATAAGTTTTTCAAGTTCGAGATGGCAAAAGGTCTGGCAACTTCGGGAATCGCTGGCGCGACCGGCAATACGATGGGAATGGCGGCAGGTGTCGGACTGATGGTGCCGACGATGATGAACAAAGTGTTTGCGCCGGAGCAGCAGGAGTTGAGAAAAGAGCCGGTGGCTACGGTTACCTGCCCGAAATGCCATACTGACACGCCGGAACAGTCGCGCTATTGCTACCGCTGCGGACATCAGATGATCGTGCAGAATTTCTGCCCGTCCTGCCACAAGGAATTGCCCTCCGAAGCCGTATTCTGCCTGTTCTGTGGGCATCGGCTGGATGCCAAGGAGCGTTGCCCCAACTGCCAGGCGGAAATGATTCCCGGCTCGAAGTTCTGTGGCAAGTGTGGTAAAGCAGTGAAGCGCGATGATGCCGGTCAAAATTAAGCGCGGGTTCTATATTGCCGCAAGCTGCCCGGCTTGCGGGGCGGAACTCGAATTGGAGTCGGATTTTTTAACAACTTCGTGCTCAAGTTGTTGCTCGGTACTGAGGATTCTTACTCCAGCTACACCGCCGGCGTATGTTGTCAAAGCGAAGGTACTTGACAAGGATGTGCGATTTCACATTGATCGCCATCTGAAGGGCAACGCTGAGCCACTGACCGACTCTCTCGACAGCGTCCGGAAGCTCTATTTCCCCTATTGGAAAATCGACGCCATCTTGCTAAGGCTGCGCCACCGCAAGGAAACGCGGATCAACTATAATGAGGAGACTAACACGGAAACGGCCACCGATCTGAAGAAAGTCGAGACGATGCTATCGCCGTATGACGTTACAATTGCAGCCGGCGGTCTTTCGGAAATCATACCGTACAGTCTTGGCGAGCGGACCGAATATGTCAAGACGATGCCATACAGCGAGCAACACTTGCAGCTCGGCTTTGAACCGCTGAGCATCGAGACACTCTGGCAGGATGCCATCACCAAGGCTAACCGGGCTGTTGACCAGTTAAGCCATATTTCAGCAGACGAGTTTGGTGTGAACGTCTCGCTTTTGCTTCGTCCGGTGCTGTCGCTGATCAACTTCCCCTACTTCTTGGCGGAAGCCAATGTGAGGGGCAAGACGACAAGCTTTGTACTGGATGGATTGACCGGTCGAATCGTCTATAGTTGTAGCGACGGCATCTCCGAGCATTTGCAGATCGCAGCCCAACAACAATCAACTGAGTTGGGCTGCTTGGGCGTGGAATTGCACCGCTGCCGCAACTGCGGCGAGCAGTTGCCAGAGACCCGATCGTATGTCTATGTTTGCCGGAACTGTCAGCAATTGACGGTTCTTGGGGATTGTCCGGAGTTGAATCGTCGGATTTTGTCGGTTCAGGGATCGGCGAACGCCGATGAGCAGTACTTCCCCTTCTGGATGTTCAGGCTTCCTACTGAGCAGATGAATGTTTTCAGGATAAGATTCGGCGGCAACGAGAATGCCGAGGCGGTATGTGTGCCGGCATTTCGAATCAAGAATTTTGAGGCAATGTACCGCCTCACCCGGCGCATCTCCTGCGCGATGTCGAAGCTGCCTATGTTTGAATCGCGAGAGTTGAAGGAAAACTACCTGCCGGTTACGGTCGGAATAGCTGAAGCAGGGGCGCTGGCTCATGCGGCACTGATGCGCGAGGTAGTTGGAAAAACTGAAGAGCTTCCCCGCACTCTTGCGAACCTGCCATTCGAGGAAGTCTCTTTGTTTTACGCCCCCTTTCACCCGGAAAGCTATTTCCTGGTAGACTCTTGCCTTGGTGCAGTGACCTTCGAAAAGACGTTGGCAGGAGCATAACCAAAGCCCGTTCCCACGGCTGCTCAAGCACGATAAGAATGTAGTACGATTGAGAGTGCCGTACCCCCTGTGAGGAGTACGGCACGGTATCAATCTGCCGCCATAACGGCGGTTCGGTTGCAGTTTCTGGGGTTACCAGCCGCGACGACCACCACCACGATCCGGGTTGTCTTCGCGAGGGCGTGCTTCGTTGACCCTAAGTGACTGACCCTTGAGTTGCCGACCGTTAGCGCCTTCAATTGCCGCCTTGGCCTCTTCGGGAGATGACATTTCGACAAATCCGAAACCTCTCGGCTCGCCACTTAATCTGTCCTTAAGAATGGTCACTCTGTTGACCTGTCCGAATTCGGCGAAAATCGCGCGCAGGTCTTCTTCACTGGCTTCACGTGCGAGGTTTCCCACGTAAATATTCATTTGTTCCTCCAAGAAGTGATCTATTTCGGCAGGCCAGGCCGGTCCGCCGAGAGTTAATGTCTTCCACTCAATTCAAAGTCTGCTGCTCGGTGTCTTACGGCTCCTTTCAACTTCCGGTCGCACAGCAATGACCAGTTGCGCTTGAGGGTTCAGACCCGCGCGAGCGCTCATAGTCCAATGCGGTCAGGGGGAAGTTTCAATTAGAAATCAAAGTGTCTGATACACCATTATAAGGTGAACGATTCACCCGAGATAATACCGATTCACATGCGCTTTGAAGCTGTCGGCAAGAACTCAACTTTACCGCCGAACACACAGAGGCAACAGGCCTTGCAACGATAACTGTCGATGAATAACTCAGCAGATAAATCCCGGAAAAACTAACAATCATGGCAGCGCTTCCGCTGTCAGCATATCATCAATCAAAATCTTTTCTCAGCTTTTGTCAAGCGCTTTTGCATCCTTAGAACTTTCAATACAGGCGCCAGCCAACATACATGATAGAGTATCGGTTCATTCTTGTTTATGCTTTAGCAGAAAGCATGGCCTATCCCTGCTGTACGAATCCACTAAAAGCCACAGCAAAACGTCTACATTCCTCCAATTCCGTCGACGAAGGAACCAGTCTTGCCTTCACGCCGGGCCTGTGCACTTTGAGCTTGAGGCTCTCAAGGTATGATTCCAGTATATCCACCGCTTGCCCTCCCCAGCCATAGGAACCAAACACGGCGGCCTTCTTGCCGATACTCGAGACGGTCATCAGAAGTTGCGCGGCGTCCCACACCGGCTTGACCACATCGCCAACAAAGGTCGGCGTACCAAAGAGAATCGCGTCAGCCGCTTCATAATGGTCGCGCAACTCTTTCGCGTGGATGTGAGCCAGATCGACCATTGTCGTCGCTAAGCCGGTCTGTTGGAGCGTCTGGTCGATCTCCTGCGCCATCATTCTGGTATTTCCATAAGAGCTGGCAAAAGCAATCAGGACGCGTTTCTTGTCGCCGTTATTCTTGGGAACTGTCCATTCCAGATACTTCTCAATAAAACGCTTCGGCTCGTCGCTGCTGATTGGCCCATGCGATGGCGCGACGATATTGATATCCATGGCAGTCACGGCCTGCGATGCCTTACGGCAGAAGGACGCATACGGACGCATGATCGCGTCATAGTAGTGCCATGCTTCCTTCTCATGCACCTTGTCACCCGGTTTGGAGAAGATTGATTCATAGGGGGCAAAGTGCGTCGCATACCCGTCGCATGAAAAAAGAATCTTCTCTTCAGGACAATAAGTGAACATCGTATCCGGCCAGTGCATAAATGGCGCCGAGATAAACTCGAGCGACAGCCCTCCCAGATCCAGACGGTCGCCACCTTTGACGCCGTCGATCGACACTGATTCGTCGTTGACGATATTCTTCAAGAACGGCACCGCCGGTTTGGAACAGACGAGCTTGATCTTGGGGTTGCGGATCAGAAGTGTCTTAATCGCGCCCGAGTGGTCGGGTTCCGTGTGATTGACGATCAGATAGTCGATCCGCTCTAAAGGTACGTGTTCCTCAATACGGGCAAAGAAAAGATTCTCGAACCCCTCTTTGACCGCATCGATCAGTGCGACTTTTTCACCCAACAGCAGATAGGAATTGTAGGTTGTTCCGTAATCTGTCTTAACGACGATATCGAATACACGCAAATCGGGGTCTTCCGCCCCCACCCAGAACACTTTCTTGGTCAATTCGACAGAACGCATAGATCCTCCCTCAACTCGCCGTATGATACAAACTATGATACGATTAGCAACTGCTTTTGTAGTGCCCATTTGCGATAATACAACGCTTCATGCGGAGCGATCATCGCGTTAGCCGAAAAAAGCATTGGACAAATGACGGTGTGACGCGTTATCTATGCAACTATGATGCCGGAATGGAGTTGAGATGTTGCGATTTGGCGGCGTTTTCGCCACAGTGCTTTTACTAATAGGCGCCGGAATTGTCGGGTGCAGCAAGAGCAGCGAGCCGGAAAAGATCACGAATCGGGTCTACTTGCCCGAGAAGATTCAGGCTGCGCCCGGAGAGTTCTTTACGGTGCCGGTCAACTTCGATAACGAAGTCTCTCTATCCGCAATCAACGTGCCTATGTTGTTTCCCTCCTCTCTCCTGCGCTTCGATTCGGTCTCTTTCCAAAACAGCCGCGCAACTGAGTTTATGTTCAAAAAGGTTTTTGCCAAAGCTGACACGCTCGTGATCGGCGTCATTGACGATTCTGCCGCAGTTCCGATTGGTCGCGGTCTGCTCGCCACGATCTACTTTATGGTTCGCCCAACCGCACCAGACACAACTTTTCTGCTGAACACATTCGACTACCCGCGCCTGCCATTTAGTTTCTTCGACCTCCAATTAAACCCCGTGGTCAATCCGCCGAATTTCAAGGCCTGTACCGTTCATATCAATGGGCAGACGTCCAAAGAGGGTGGCGGTGGTGAACCAAACTGAGTTGTGGCACTGCCGGCGCGGCTGTACAACATCGCATTTGTGATTGACTTGGGCGGAGAGTTATTGTATCCCACCCAGCGGGTGCGTTTGAAATACTACTGGCGAGTATGTTTCAGGCAAAACATTCCCCTGTCGACATTCGCATGAAGGGATAGCAGGTAAGATCAAGGAAGCCCACCAGTTTGGTGGGGTACCGGTGTGATGAGAAGAACCATGGAGTTCGGAGAGATTGAGCAGCGGCTCCCCGCAAAGCAACCCGGCATCTACGAGATTCACACTCGGTCTGGCATTGCGCTCAAAGTAGGAATTTCGCATGACCTCAGAGACCGCTTGCTTGCGCACAGGGAATCACGACAGAGCGCGCTGAAGCTGAAACCTGGAGGAACATGGTCCAACCCCGACGACGTGGAGTCCAAGAAGTCCATCCTTGCAAAACACCTCTATTTTGACTCCACCATCTCGCCGGCACACGATCTGACCTGCCAATCTGGGAGACGCGCTTTCCTCAGCGAATGCTGCTACATCGTGGTGGAAAGCTCAGCGTCAAAGGACGACGTGCGCGAAATTGAGAATCGACGGGAAGCTTCTAGCGGCTTTCGATACGTGGGCCATGTGCTGATCCGCTAATGCTAGTATCCCACCCAGCGGGTGGGTCTGAAGTACTTTTGTCAAGTCTGTTTCAGGCAGAACCTTCCCATGCCGGCATTCGCATGATGGAGATAGTCTCGTAGGTCAGGAGCCATGCGCTCCTGACATTAAGCTTATCCGCGTCAGGTGCACGGGGCACCTGACCTACACAATTCCCCGTTGATAACTGTGTTTTACCGTTCCGTCACGTCTTGCGTCCGGCAGCCGCCGGACGTGTGACGTGACGGTTTTCTCTGCTTGTCTTCAGACCTTTCAAGTGAGCGCGGCAGGTCACGCTCCCACAACATCCGACCACCACCGCTAAGACCTGCCGCAACTTCAAATTTACCATCAGGGGTTTCACTCTAAGCGCTCTCGCGGAAGGGAGAAAAAACCATTAGACACCATCGCCATTGGCACGTTATCTATTCTGATGCCTTTTTCGAGTGACATGAGGATAATGCGGCTGTGTGGCTATGCGTGGTTGGTGTCTATGGCGCTGATCTTAGTACTGATAGGCTGTAGCAAAAGCACCGAGCCTGAGCCGCTTATCAATCGGGTCTACCTGCCTGAGCAACTGGAGGCCAAAGGGGGGGAGACCTTCAGCGTACCCGTCTCGTTTGAGAACGAGGTGGCGCTGACGGCGATATATGTTCCGCTGCTTTTCCCCTCGAACATCATGCATTTTGATTCGGTATCGTTCCATGGCAGTCGCATCGATCATTTCGATTTCAAAATCGTTTACACGCGTGGGGACACGATCGAGATCGGAGTTTTCGGCTTGCTTGATGACACCGTCACTGTCAATCCTGGCCGGGGTCTGCTTGCGACGATCCATTTCCGGGTATATGGCAATGCGCCGGAAACAACCTTCGTGTTCAATACCTATGATTATTGGAGACAGCCGTTCAGTTTCTTCGATGTCAACATTAAGCGTTTGCCAACGCCACTGTTCAGACCTTGTCAAGTTCATGTTGAGACGATTCTTCCCCCCGAACCGAGTGGTCAAGCACGGACCTGGAGTCTGTCCGCGATGAGATGAAGCAACCCCCATGGGTGGGTTGGTCTCAAGCCAGAGCTTCTTATCGGTCATGAAACAAAGGAACGAACGTAATACCTAATTGTGGTGCAGTTCAGGCTTCATCCTGTGCCTTCTCCCCCTATTTTCCTTATGACACCTACGTAGAAATCCTTCCACGAACCGGCAGGTGGCAACCTGTCGAGATTGAAGCTCCCCTTGCATTTGGATGATTTCTGATTGCCTCGGACAGAGAATGGTCGCATGTTGGTTACGTGAGACGGTGTCTAATCCGGTGTGGGCTTGGTTGGGGTCTATATAAACCAACGTTAGATGCCCAGAGGCGATTATGATTGACGTTCTTGATCCAGGGTAAGCAATGAATTCTGTCTTAGCTCGCAGTCGAGAGGTCGCTTGGGTGGCAGTGGTCGGGTTGGCTATTCTCCATTTCTCGTGGCTTGCGGCGTACCGTGCTCCGGCCATTTCAACACCCGATGCGAACAGTTACTTTGCACAGGCTCGATGGATCGCCCATGAGGGAACGACTTCCTTCGCGTTGGAATCGCCGGTACAGTTCGTCGCGCCCCATTGGAATGCGGGCGCCGACGGCCGCTATTACTGCACCCATCCCCCAGGACTTGGCGTTCCACTGGCCATACCCTACATCTTGCTGGGCTACGGCGCCGCGACATGGGTTAATCCACTGTTGGCGTCGTTGTCGCTCATCGCAGTGTTTGTGCTGTGCCGACGGTTAACCGGACCATACTGGGCTCTGCTGGCGGCTGCTCTCGTTGCGTTGAGCCCGTTCGCGAATGAGCATGCGTTGTTCGGCGATTCGCATGTCGCCGTTCAGTTCCTCCTCCTTTGTGCCCTCCTTTGCCTGATGCAAATGACCAAGAAGGGCGCCTCTACTGCTTGGGGGCTTGCCGCCGGACTGCTTGCCGGGGCGATACCGACGTTGCGGTATCCTGAGTTAATCTACCTGCCTGCGTTTGGCTTTTTCGTGGTGCTGATGGCTCGCCGAGGCCGAGTGACGGTGCGCTCGGCGCTGGCGTTCGCTGTCGGTATTGCTTTGCCGCTTGCTGCCCTGTTGACACGGAACCAGATCGCCTATGGAGGATTCTGGAAAACGGGCTATTTGGCCACGGGCGAGCAGACTGCCTTCACCGTAGCAGCACTGGTACAGCATGCTCCGGGTTATCTATGGAAGCTGTTGGCGGACGGCGCCTGGTTGATGTTTCCCCTCGGTGTCGCCGGCATCGTTGCTTTGCTCAGCAACCGGGAAACGCGCCATGAAGGGCTACTACTCACTGGGTTGATCGCTCCGGTAACGCTTCTCTACATGGCGTGGTACTGGCGACCCGATCCCCAGTCGATGCGGTTTCTGATACCTACTTTCCCTCTCTACACGCTTGCCGGTGTTTGGATGTTGAGCCGGTTGATCCGAAAGCCCCGCATGGCCCTTTGGATATCTGCCGCCATCTTAGGTGTAACGGCGGTGTGGGGCGTGCCTCGTGCAATAATGCCCATGCAGCATCTTGAGCGTGACAACCGTGTTCTCGCCGACATCACAGCGACGCTCAAACAGCGTGTCCCGAAGGGGAGCGTGGTAATCGCGGGTATTGGCGTGCAGCAGCATCTTGACTTCGTAGGCAACTGGAAGCTCGCCAACGCAACTCTGGTGGCGGCTCGCTCGGGTATCGCCAGCCAGGACAGGGGCCCTCGTCATCTGACACCCGGAGAGCGAGAACTCCTTGAGCTGCCCGCCGAGGCACGCTGGGAAACGTTCGTTGACGCTGTGTGGAAGTGGGCCGATGACGGAGGCCGGGTCTTCCTGCTCGCGAAGCGGGCAGAGACTGTCGAGTGGGAACGGCGGATGGGAACTGGCACCCATCTCGATCAACTTGATAGCATTAAGCTTCCAATCGGTCAGACGCCAAGACGCGATCGACCCGATGAAAGAAGGCGATCGGATGCATTACCCGGCCCTGATCCGAATTCCATCTTCGATCTTGCGCTCGACGGGCAAGCACTGTTATTATTCGAACTTGTACGGTGAAGGGGCACCTAACGAGCGATTGCAGTTGACGAGCACAGCGCGCTCGCTGTTGAGTCGCAGTCCGCTATCTGCTGCCTTCCTCTCGCCAAATTCCCAATAAGATACCTGTATGGAAGTCCCTCCGCGAACCGGCAGGCGGCCAACCTATACGGGTGAAAGTTCCCCTCGAATGCTGAAGCCGTCGCGCATTGACCCTTGCCTTCGGCGTCGAACTAATGTAACTTCCTCAGGCATCACCAATTGCCGGAGTGGCGAAATTGGTAGACGCAAGGGACTTAAAATCCCTCGGCTGGTAACAGCCATACCGGTTCGATTCCGGTCTCCGGCATTTCCTTATCCAAGCATTCACCCGAAGATTTGCCCGCGCAACTTGTCCGGCCAACCGGCCAAAAGAAAAAGCCGGTGGCATTGCTGCCACCGGCTTATTGTCATCGTCTGATTGACGCTACTTTAGCAGTGTCATCTTTCGAGTCTCGGTGTAATCACCGGCCGTCAACTTGTAGAAGTAGACGCCCGAGGCAACCAAAGTACCCCCGTCGGTATCGGCTTGCCACTTAACTGTGTAACTACCCTCCGGCTGATAGCCGCTCACCAACGTCTTGATCTTGTCGCCAAGAATGTTGTAGATCGACAATTCAACGTGACCGCTTTGGGCGACTACGTAGTCGATCGCGGTCTCAGGGTTGAATGGGTTCGGGTAGTTCTGATTCAGCGTGAAGGAGGTCGGCAAATTGCCGTTGTTCTTGTTCGCTGTCGTCAGCTCGCTGATGCGGATGCGGTCGCCGTTTCCGGTCCAGGTGACCGTCTGCTCGGCAACTTCACCATTGACTTTCAACGTAATGACGCTGCCGGCCGACTTGCCGACCGCATCACCGCTCAAAGTCTCGGCGCCGTAAACCGGCATAAATCCGAACTGCCCCGCACTACGCACCACGCTCTCGCCAACCAACGTACCTGACGCATTGTAAGCCTCTATCACAGTACCAACCGGCAGAGTCTCACCGTTCAGCTTGACATCAAGACCGTACAGGCTGACCCAAGTGTTTGATAATGCCACGCGCGAGGCAAAGCTCGATGTATGACCCTCCCCTACCGCCTTGGCGTAGAACGGTCCGGGTTCAGGATAAGCTAACGTCGCGGCGCCCGTAGTCTTGATCCAGTAACCGAAGTCGCGTTCCATCTCATCGAGATTATTAAACTGCGGATAGGCCGGATCGTAGGTCAAAGCGCCCTGATCGTAACCTAACACAACCACAACCTTGTCAAAGATCGAAGCCAGAGCCACCGGAACGGTGAACGGAACTGTCGGCAGATAGCTGACCAGATTCCAGTTCTGCTCCAGATCGATCGGAGTGGAAGCAGCCACCATCGGACCTTCTACACACAACTCGTCTTCCGCGTTCATGCGGAACCAAAAACCGTGGAGGTGATCAGCATACAACAATGAGGAGAACCGTGGCAGCAATGGATCGTACGTCAACGCACCCTGCTCAAAACTCAGGATCACGTCGACGTTGTCCATCACGTCCTTCGCCAGGATCATGATACTGTCATTCGGCGTGTCGAGATTCCACGAGATCAGATTCCAGCCCTGCCTGAGGGGGATACAACGATATGGTGGAACCGGTATGACATCAAAACACGCCTGATAGCGGTCGCCGTTCTCGCCCCAGTAGATCGGGCCGTTGGCCATCGTGGCAACGTAGCCGTCCACCTCGACCGTGATCAAGTCATCAGGTTCGGCGCCTTCATCAACGCCCGGAGTAAAGGGGTCATCACGGTAGACCGGCATAAAGCCGTAGGTACCGGCCCGAATCACATTCCACTGACCGCAGAGAACACCCTGTGGATCGTAAGCCTCGATCACGCTGCCAGGCAATACCGGAGCGCCTTGGAACAATGCGAAGTATTTGCAGTAGAGGTCGACCCACTCATAGGTCGGGGCCACAGTGCCGCCGTTGGGACGCAGGATCAAGACGAAGTCCGCTTGGGGCAACCCTGTTTCGCGGTAATCGGGATAGTAGCCCGCCTTGTATGCGCGCACGGTAAACGTCGCCGGTTTTTCTGGCGGCGGGCAAAGCTCGTAAAACCCATCGGTATCAGAGATAGTCGTTGCAATCGGATCTCCGCTTGGCGGGTAGATATCGTATAGCTCGACTGTCGCGCCCGGGATCCGATTATGACCAATATCCTCGATCGTGCCACTTACGCAGGCAGTTGGCGGTATTGGATTGACCGTCAGGTAAATGGTAATTTCCGCATTCGGCGGAGGATTGTTGGGGATAGATTTCGGCGGTATTTGCTCGATCATAATGTGAGCCACATAGTCGCCCGGAGTCAGCGACGTCGTGTTGTATTGGAGAAGTACCTTCGATCCCGGAAGCTCTCCGGCTTGCACCGAACCGGAGATCGGGTCGGCCCACACCCATGGTCGGTCAGAAGCGGCAAACCAGGCGAACGTTCCGCAAGGAGCAGCGTTGGTGATGAAGACAGAGTCATCAGCGAGATTCTCTCCCTCTTCTGCCTGAACATTAAATACATCCTGGCTGACAACAGGTATCGGAGTCTGCTGACAGGGATTGACAATGAGATAGGCCTTGGTAGAGTGCGGACCAGCTTTAACACTTGTCTCAGTGCCGGTGACTGTTAGCTCGTAGTATCCGGCGGGGGTACCGACAGAAGTAAGCCCCGTCAGCAGCGCCTGTCCTGGTGCTACAACCGTATCGTTAGGGTTGAAACTGTGCGAAGTGGACGGCGGGAAGCCTGAGGCGCTCAAAACGACCTTGCCCGAATATCCATCATACGAATTGACAAAAACGGAGTAGAAGAACGCGGAGGCTATTCCTTCCGTCGTGACAAAAGTGTCAGGAACGACATCGACCGCGAAATCTGGGTTCAGACCTCGCTTCACTTCGACAGTGAAGACGCAGGAATCAACCAGTCCGACGGCATCGGTAGCCTTCACCACAACCGGAGTAATGCCGAGCAGAAAAAATGAGCCTGAAGCCGGAGTCGATACTACGGAAACGCCGAGGCAGTTGTCAGTGGCCTCGACTGTGAATTCGACGATCTTGCCAGTATCCCCCGGAACAACAGTCTCGACAATGTTAGCCGGGCAGGTTGCTACCGGCTTTTCCGTGTCGTTGATTGTCACGTTGAAATAACAGGTATCGGCGTTGCCGGAGGCATCTGTGGCGGTCACCGTGACCTGCGTAGTGCCGACATTGAAAAAGGAACCGGACGGAGGGTCGGCAACCACGATCAGGCCTTGTGTGCAGTTGTCATGCCCGAAGAATTTGAAACCAACAGTGGCGCCACACTGGCCGAGATCGTTGGCTCTCACGATATCAATGGGACAGTCGACATCGGGTATTTCCGTGTCGTTCACCGTGACCAAGAATCGACAGGTATCGGCATTGCCTGACCGATCGATCCCGATGGCGGTGACTTCGGTCTGGCCGATCGGAAAGAAGGAACCGGACGGCGGCGTCACCTCAATGTCCTTGATAGAGAAGGAGCAATTGTCATAACCGTCAACCAGGAAACTGATAGACGCTCCGCAGGAGCCCGGGTCGTTGTTCCGGACAATATCGTCCGGACAGATCACGTGAGGTCGCTCGGTATCGTTAACTTGCACGTTGAAATAACAGGTGTCGGCATTTCCGGAGGCGTCAGTTGCGGTCGCCATTACCTGATGGGTTCCCACAGACCAATGCGAACCGGACGGTGCGGACAGTACGGTCACAGGGTTGGGATCGCAATTGTCCGTCGCCGTCACTTCGTAATTCACAACGGCGTCACACTCACCCGGATCATTGCTTTGGACAATGTCGGCTGGGCAAGCGATTGTCGGCTTCTGCACATCGTTGATCGTTACCGTAAACGAGCAACTATCCTGATTTCCGGAAGCATCTTTGGCCTCCAACCAGACTGTCGTTACGCCGACCGGAAAGGTCGTGCCGGAAGAATAATCAGACGAAATTATTACACCCGGACAATTATCCGAAGCGCTCATAACAAAGTTGACAAGCGCGCCACAGATGTCGGGATCAGTTCCCTGCACGATATCCTCGGGGCAATTGATAGTCGGGCGCTCGGTGTCCTTGACGATGATCTTGAAAGAACAGGTACCCTCGTTGCCGGAAGCATCGGTCACCACCGGCGTAATCGTGGTCACGCCTACGGGATAGAAAGACGCCAACTGCCTGCCGAGAGGACTTACGATTGAGCAGTTGTCGGTGGCCGTGATATCGTACGATACGCTGGCTCCACACTGGCCGGGATCGTTGTTGACAACGATATCAACCGGACAGGTCACGACTGGAGGAGTGTTATCTACGACCGTCACGGTGGCTTGACACGTGTCAGCCAGTCCATTCGTGGCAACGACAATTAGCTTAACAAGCGTTTCGCCGAGAGGATAAGGACCCGCTGGGACTTGGATAAGAATAGGGATATCACCGCTGGGGTCATAAGAACCATCATTAATACTTGCCATAGCAGTGCAATTTGAGTCTGCTTCAACGGTTACGTTGTTGCACATAGCAACCGGTGGGTCGGCGCCCCAGGCCACCGAACCTAAGCAAGTTGCAATCCAGAGAACAAACAGAATCCTTAACATCTGTTTCATGCTTACCTCCTTAAAGTTAATCAATGCTTCTTTCGAACATGTGTCCAACAGTCGCGATTCCGTTGCGGTGACTCCGGATAAGCCACAACAACTATCGCGATAACAGAAGTAAAACGCTTTCGTTACTGCATTCCCTGCCCAGACGAGTAGAACACCAAGCAGTACTCAAGTTGCATGCGAAGCTACAAGATTTTTATGCATTGTGTCAAGAACGAAATCCTTTATGCGGTTTTGTCGCCCGGACAAACAAGACGGGGTCTGTCTGATATGGCGTAATCAAGTTTTGCCGGCAGGGTAGCCCGCAGCTTAGGGACTGTTGAAAAAACCCGGTAGCCTGTCATTCTGGGCGCAGCGAAGAATCTCGCACGTATGCGATGCAACGACTTGGAGATTCTTCGTCGTTCAGTCCGGCGCCTGACGGACCCGCAACTGCCGGACTCCCCAGAATGACACCCGATCAGGTTTTTCAACAGTCCCCTTGCTGTGGGTCGGTTGGGTTATCAGAGATGACCACGATCAACAAACAAGCGGATGGTTGTGTGAGGCCGTCCGCCTGTGAGTGGAGAGAGTCCCGGAAAGGATGTGTCATTTCACCGGGAAATAGCCAACTTCCCTGACGATCTTCTGCCCTGCCTCAGATAGCACATAATC
>Ga0315273_10002388_pt1 | contig 22176 bp, 18 predicted proteins | sample YL17G02_0_MG_FD_205753 | JGI IMG/M metagenome (GOLD analysis project Ga0315273, IMG submission 205753) | Sediment microbial communities from Yellowstone Lake, YNP, Wyoming, USA - YL17G02_0 | ecosystem: Environmental > Aquatic > Freshwater > Lake > Sediment | place: USA: Wyoming | collected...
CGTGGACGAGGCGCAGTTCTCCGTAGCCCGACTGTGGGGAAATCCCGATTCGGGCGCGGGCGCCGGTGAGCACGATGCAACGCATAACCCCGAAAGGAGCCACTGTGACGAAGTTCCGAATCACGATCGCGGCGCCGGTAGCGGTGCTCACGGCGCTTGCGCTCGTGGCCGGCAGCGCGGTGGCCGGCACCTCCAAGGCCTTGCCGTTCCTCGCCACCTATTCCGGCACGGCCACCACCAAGGTGGCGAACAGCATCGCGACCATCTCGGCGACGGGCACCGGCACCGGCACGGTGATCGGCAAGGGCTCGGTCTCGGGCCTGGGCACGGGCGACACCTCCGTCCAGCCCTGCGTGCCCTTCACCGGCACGGGCCTGCTGAGCGGCCCCGGCGGCAAGCTCAGCTTCAAGGTCATTCCGGGCTCGTCCGCCTGCGGCGACGAGAAGGGCGAGGTCTTCAGCATCTCCGCCCGTGCCACGGTGACCAAGGGCACCGGCAAGCTCCTGAAGGCCAAGGGCAGCCTCAAGATCACCGGGGTCTACGACCGCACCGCCGGCACGTTCTCCGCGAAGTTCTTTGGAACCCTGACCGCGTAGGAAGGAACGAGACTATGAGAAAGATCCTGACCCTCGCCGCGGCCTTTGCCGTAGCGGCGGTATTCATCCCGCAGGCGCTGGCCGCGGATCCGACCCCGGTGCCGTTCCCGGCCCCGACGGTCGTCCAGGTGTTCGTCGCGGCCGAGACCGTGACCCCGACCGGCGTGCTGGCCAACTACTACGCGCCCGGCGCGACGGTCGTCTTCCGCGTGTATGCGGTCGACCAGAAGACGAAGAAAGTGCTCACAGCGAGCGACGTGAAGTACTTCTACATCACGATCCCGAACCAGCCGAACGTCAAGCTGAAGTACAACCCGACGGCCACCGGGGCCAACGTGACTCACCCGTGGGTGGGCACCTGGACGGTGCCGGCCACGTATGCGGCAGGGACCGTCAACTTCAAGGTCCTGATCCAGACGAAGCAGAAGATGAAGGGCCAGTTCGTCCAGCTTCCGGTCGGGTCGTCGCAGCTCACGATCTCGGCGACGCCTCCTCCGATCGCGGCCGCCGGGCCCGCAGCTGCGGCCACGGCGCTGCCGTCGAGCCTCGACGTGTCCCTCTACGTGGACAGCGTCAACGGCACCCGCCCCGCTGCGGCGAAGCCGAGGCCGATCGGGTGCACCCAGACGAACGTGTACTCGCGCGGCGAGCAGTTCGTGCTCCGCGCCTGGGGCTCGGACATGACCACCGGCGCGATCCTCTCGTCGGACAACGTCAAGGACGCCCACTTCTCGGTTCCCGGCCTGACGGACGTGGTGCTGAACTGGGGCGCCCACGGCGCGACGACGAACCGCGTCTGGTTCTGGTCGAATCAGTGGCAGATCGCGCCCGACTTCCCGCTCGGTGACACGACCGTCAAGGTCGTCTTCAACCTCGAGAGCGGCAAGGTCGGGACCTACGACTACCACATCACGATCATTCCCTAGCGAAGAGAGAGAGAGGGACCACCACCATGACTGCCGCCACCACCACCACCACCACTCGCTCGGCTTCCCCCCTCAGGAAGGTCGCCGTCGGCATCCTCGCAGCGGTTGGAATGCTGCTGTTGCCGGCGGCGGCCCTCGGTGATCCACGGCCGGTCGCCGCTCCGGCGATTCCCGGCGTTGCGGCCCTGCCCGGGCCCGTGATCGATGCGGGGAAGCCGGCGGCGACGATGACGACCCTCAAGACGACCCCCGACATCGCGCTGCCCGGCACCGCGATCACGATCTCCGGAGCCGGCCTTCCAGCCGGCAAGGACGTCGTCGTCACGTGGGGCACCGCGACCGTCGACTGGGTCCTCGACCCGCGCGCCGACAGCGTCGACTACCTCGGCCGCAAGGCGAACAAGGTCACCGTCCAGCTCGCAACCGCGAGGACGGACGCGAACGGCGCGTTCAGCGTGCAGCTCAAGGCCCCGCAGGACTTCGGCGGCCTGCACGACATCTACGCCGTGATGGACGGGCTCCAGGTCGCGAAGGGCGGCTTCCTCGTCGCCCGCTCGGCCTCGATCAGCCCGAAGCGCGGCCCGATCGGCACCATGATCACGGTCACGTACACCGGGCTCGGCGCAAGCCTGTACGAGGGCGGCGCCTCGCTCCTGTACGACAACAAGTACGCCGGCGCCGTGATGGCGAACTGGACCCGCGGTACCGCCGTGGTCAAGATCCGCGCCGCCGGTCCGGTCGGAAGGCACACGGTCGAGATCGCCGACGCGATCAGCTTCAAGTACCTCAACATCCAGCAGGCGCCGATCCCGTGGGGTATCGGCTTCAGGTACGCGTTCACCGTCACCAAGGACAACGGGCGGCCGGCGCCTCGCATCGACTGGCCGGCGGCGGTTGCGCCGACGATCGACGCGCGAACGACGCTGGCGAAGACCGGGCTCGCCGCCGGTAGCGCGGCGACCGCGAGCCTGAGCGTGACGAGCGGTAACGTGGAGTCGAAGACCGACGTCACGGCTGCCGGCCTGACGCCGAACCAGCCGGTCGATCTCGAATGGTCGACGGTGGTCGGCAATCGCGTCAACTGCACCGGGACCTGCTGGTCGTTCGTCTCGGTCCCGCTCGGCAACGCGACCGCGGCGGCCGACGGCACGCTCAAGACGTCCATCCAGGTGCCGGACGGGCTCGGCGGCTGGCACGTCGTCCAGCTCATCCAGGCCGGCGCGATCAAGGCCCAGATCCCGTACTTCGTGAAGCGGAGCTTCGTCGGCAAGTCCGTCTCGTCGCTCGTCCTGAAGGAGGGTCAGCCGTTCACGATCCACCTCAAGGGCCTCGGCTGGACACAGCTCGACAACACGATCGCTGTTGACTACGACAACAGCTACATGGGGTACGGCTGCGGGTTCAACTCGAACGGCGACGTCGTGATGAACATGGTCGCGACGGGCGGCCCGGGCACGCACCTGATCGACATGTACCCGCTGCTGTACACGCAGCAGCCGTCGTATCCGAACACTCCGTACGGGATGGTGCCGGTCCTCTCCTACGAGCGCGACGCCCCCGGCCTCGCACTCGGGTACCAGCTCGCTGCGATGCGGTTGGCGATCACCATCGTCAAGTAGGGTGGTCCCAAAGGTGAGGGAGGGCTGCTTTCCGCGGCCCTCCCTCACTGTTTCCGCATCGGCAGCCACCAGTTCCAGCGGCCGAGCACGGCCATCAGCGAGGGGACGAGCACCGCGCGGATGATCGTCGCGTCGAGGAGGATCGCCAGGGCGAGGCCGAGCCCGAGCTGCTGCAGCCCGTCGACCCGGCCCGCGACGAAGCCCGAGAAGGCCGCCACCATGATCAGGGCGGCCGCGGTCACGATCCGCCCCGTCCGCTCGAGCCCGTGCGCGACCGCTCTTGTGTTGTCGTGCACGTGGTCCCACGACTCGCGGATCCGCGTCACCATGAAGACCTCGTAGTCCATCGAGATCCCGAACAGGGTGGCGAAGAGGACGATCGGCACCCAGCCCTCGATCTGGCCCAGGCCGTGACCCCACTGGAAGACGAGCACGAGCATCCCCAGGGCCGCCGCGACCGAGAGCAGGTTGAGGAGCACCGCCTTGAGCGGCAGCAGCACCGAGCGGAAGGCGCGCAGCAGCACGAGGTAGGTCAGCACCAGCACGGCGAGCACGAGCCAGGGGAAGGCGCCGTAGGAGCGCGCCAGGAAGTCCACTCCCTGCGCCGGGGCCCCGCCCGCGTAGACGCGCACGCCGGCGGGGAAGCGGGCTGCGGGGATCAGCTTCGCGCGGATCCGGCGGACCATGCGCTGCGTTTCCGCGGCGCCGTACTCGTGGCGCCCGGCGACGATCACCCGCGCGTAGCGGCCGCTTCGGTCGACGTAGGGGTCGCGCGTGCCGCTCGCGACGATCAGGACCTCGGGGTCGTGGAAGAGCTCGTCGGCGAGGCGGCTGATCGCGGCCCGGGCGGGCCGGGCCCCGTCGACGACGATCTCCGTCGGCATCACGGTTCCCGCGCCCACCCGGTCGCGCAGCAGCGCGTAACCGCGCATGGCCTCGGGGAAGCGCGGGATCCCCGAGAGCGAGCCGGGGGTCAGCCTCAGGAACAGGGCGGGGGCGGCGAGCGCGAGCAGCACCACGGTGCCGAGCGCGAGATAGGCGACGGGGCGGCGCATGATCGAGCGCGAGAGGCGCGCCCAGAAGCCGCGCTCGACGTCGACCGCCCGCGGGCGGCGCCGGCCGACGCGGTGGCCGAAGAGCGACAGGAGCGCCGGCTGGAGCGTGAGCGCCGCCGCGATCGAGGCGAGGGGCACGAGCACGCCGCCGACGCCCATCGAGCGGATGAACGGGACGGGGATGAAGAGGAGCACCGCGAGCCCGATCGCGACCGCGAGGCCCGAGAAGACGACGGCGCGGCCAGCGGTGTCCATCGTCCTCACGATCGCCTCGTCGGTCGAGTCGTCCCGCGCGAGCTCCTCGCGGAAGCGGTAGACGATCAGCAGCGAGTAGTCGATCGCGAGGCCGAGCCCGATCAGCTCGACGAGGTTCGTGACGTAGGCGACGACCGGGAAGAGGCGGGCGACCGCGTAGACCGCGGCGAGCGTGGCCGTGATCGTGCAGGCGGCGAAGAGGAAGGGGATCGCGACCGCGAGCGAGAGGCCGAACACCGCGATCAGGACGATCAGCGCGATCGGCAGCGCGATCGCCTCGCCCCGGCGCAGGTCCTGGGCGAGGATCGGGTCGAGGTCGTGCTGGATCGCCGGCTGTCCGGTGACGAGGGCGCCTGGGCCGACCGCACGCCTGACGGCGGTCGTGTAGCGCTTCGCGTGCTGGAGGTCGAGCCGCGTCGTGACGTCGCCGTAGAGGATCCCCGGGCCCTGCCGGAGCCGTCCCGCGCGCCCGGTCGGCACGGTGAGCGCTGCGCGGGCGAGCCGCCGCTCGAGTCGCGCCCGGGCCGCCTTGTCGGAGGGGCGCGGGACGCGGAAGACGACCGTGAAGGTGCCGTCGGTGCGCTCCCCGAACCCGCGGTCGAGGAGCGTCTGCGCGCGGGCCGAGTCGGTGCCCGGCACCGTGAAGGAGTTCGAGAGGAGCGCCGGCAGCTGCGTCGAGGCGTAGGCCCCGACGCCGAGCACCGCGAGCCAGCAGACGAGGACGGCGACGCGAAAGCGGAGGACGGCGCGGGTCCAGCGCTCGAGCACGCGGCTAGCGTATCCGGCGCCGCCGAGCGAGGACGAAGGCGCCCGCGACGAGCGTCCCGGCCACGGTGAGGACGAGCTTCACGGCCTTGCTCCCCCGCAGCTTCGACTCGCCCGACGCGCGCTCGGCCATGTTCACCGGCACCTCCTCGAGCCGCAGGCCCGCCTCTCTGATTCTGATCAGCGCCTCCACCTCCGGGGCTCCGCTCCGGAAGGGCTCGGCGAGCAGCGGCAGGGCCTTCGCGTTGACGGCGTAGAGGCCGCTCGTGGCGTCGCCGAACGGATGCCCGAGCACCGCCCCCATCGACCGCCTGAGCACGCCGGTGCCGAGCCGGCGGGCCGCGCTCGGCCGGTAGCGGTAGGGCGCGTAGCCCTCTCCGCTGACGAAGCGGGAGCCGACGGCGACGTCGCAACGGTCTTCCCGCACGAGCGCGAGCAGGCGCGCGAGCTCCTCGACCGGATGCTGGCCGTCCGCGTCGACGCGCCCGCAGAAGGCGTAGCCGTGGTCGAGCGCGAAGCGGTAGCCGGCGGCGATCCCGATTCTGAGGCCGCGGTTCTGGCCGAGCTCGAGCACCTGCGCTCCGTGCGCGAGGGCGACCGCCACGGTCTCGTCGGTCGAGCCGTCGTCGACGACGAGGACGTCTACGTCGGGCAGCCCGGCCCGGAGCGCGTCCAGCACCGCGGGCAGGTTCTGCTCCTCGTTCCAGGCCGGGATGAAGACGATCGTGTCGCTCACGCGCGCCCCTCGCCGGCGGCGGCTCCCGCCGGGCGAAGCCCGGCTCCGCCACCGCCTGGCGCCGCTGGCGGCACGGTGCTCTCCGGCCCCGTGTTATTCACACTGTGACCTCCGGCCCCGCACCGCCAGCGGGTCTTTGGGGCCCCCAGGAAGTGCGAAGCACTTTCTGGGGTTGGGCGCCCGAGGAACGCGCGAGCGACGCGGTTGCTTTGTGGCGTCATGGGCGGCGGCTCAGCTCGGCCTCGGCCGCGTGGAGCTGGCGCGAGCGCGCCGTCAGCGCGACGAGCTCCCAGCCGAGCATGTGGAGCGTGGGCGCGACGGGCACGAGGTAGAAGCGCGTCTCGATCCCGTGCGCAGCGTAGAGGCGGCGGAAGAAGTAGCGCGCCCGGTAGAGGTGGAGCGGCGTGCAGACGACGAGGGCCCGCTCGACGCTGCGCTCGAGCAGCAGCGGCAGCGTCCGCGCCGCGTTCTCGGCCGTGATCGTCGCGGTGGGCTCGACCACGAGCTCGACGTCGCGGCCTTGCCACGACGCCCGCATCTGCTCGGCCTCGGACGCGGAGCCGTCGGGCGCCCAGCCGCTGAACACGACCGCGCGCGGCGCGTAGCGCTCCGCGAGGCGCTCCGCCTCCGCGACGAGCCGGCGGCAGCGAGCGGTGATCCGGTAGGCGCCGTCGGCGTCAAAGTCGCCGTTGCCGGGCACCACGATCGCAGTGGCCTGAGTCCTCATGGCTCCAGGTTACGCAGAAGCAACGCTTCGGAACCGGTCGAAGCGGATCGCGAGGCGCTCCTGATCCGGCTGCGAAGCCCGCCGTCGCGGCAACTCGATCGTGACGCCGTGGGAGCCCTTGAGGATCTCCAGCATCGGCCCGTCCTCGTCCTCGAGCAAGCGTCGCGCGACCCGCACCTCGTAATCCGGCGAGATGCCGACTAGATCCTGATCGAACGCCCGGTGGTGGATCGTGCAGAGGCTGAGGCCGTTGCTCACCACCGGCTCACCTCGCTGGTCGGCGTCACCCACGATGTGCGCGGCGTCGAGGAGGCGCTCCTCCTTGAGCCGGCAGATCGCACACTGGTTGCCATAAGCCGGTAGGACGACACCGCGGAATCGACCCTGATGCAGCCGCACTCGAACTTCGCGGACGGCGTACTCGCGCTCGAGCGGGTTGTCGATCGTCGCCGGCTCCGGCTCGTCCATCGGGCCCGCCATCCTGCCGGGTCGAAGCGTGACCCGCTCATGCGCGGGATCGTCGTCCGTCACCCACCACGGGTAGAGAGCCTGGTACCAGCCCGGCTTGGTCGCGACGAAGTAGACGACCGGCACAGCGAGCTCGTGCGCTGCGCGAAGCGCGCGATTGTCGGGCTGGTTCACGTCACCGGCGCGATAGGCGTAGAAGAAGCCCCCGGTCGTCTCCTCGTCGTCGTACGGCGACTTGGCCGAGGTCTGGATCGAGAGTGCGGCCGGGCCGCGCTGCACCGCCGCGCGATAGATGCCCTTCTGGTAGTTGAGGAAGGGGACCCTCGTGCCGCGGAAGTTGAAGCCCTGCTTGAGGACAGGGTCGTACGGCAGCTCCGCGCCGAACTGGGCCTGAAGCACTGCCAGGGCAAGGAAGCACGAGGTGCGAACGTCCTCGTCGCGCATCCGGCGATCTTAGAACGCGCCCGCGTAGGCGTTCAGCGCGGGCTGCCCGCCGAGGTGCGCGTACAGCACGCGCGAGCCGGGCTCGATCCGGCCGGAGCGGACGAGGTCGATCAGCGCGGCCATCGACTTCCCCTCGTAGACCGGGTCGGTGAGCACGCCCTCGAGCCGCGCGCACAGGCGGATCGCGTCGAGGGTCTTCTCGTCGGGGATCCCGTAGGTGCCGGCGTGCCACTCGTCCAGGAGGACGATCTCGTCGTCGCGCAGCTCGCGGCCGAGCCCGATCGCCTCGGCGGTGAACCGCGCGATGCGGGCGATCTGGTCCCAGGTCTGCTGGACGGTCGCCGAGCCGTCGATCCCGAGCACCGCCCGCTCCTGATCCTGCCCGGCGAACCCGGCGATCATCCCGGCCTGGGTCGAGCCCGTCACCGAGCAGGTGACGATCGTGTCGAAGCAGACACCGAGCTCCCGCTCCTGCTCGGCGACCTCGTGCGCCCAGCGCGCGAACCCGAGCCCGCCGAGCGGATGGTCGGAGGCGCCGGCGGGGATCGGGTACGGCTTCCCGCCGGCCTCCTCGACCGATGCGAGCGCCTCCTCCCAGCTCGGTCTGATCCCGATGTCGAAGCCGGCGTCGGCGAGGCGGACGTCGGCGCCCATGATCCGCGAGAGGAGGATGTTCCCGACCTTGTCGTAGACGACGTCGGGCCACTCGACCCAGTGCTCTTGCACGAGCACGCAGCCGAGCCCGAGCCGCGCCGCGACCGCGGCGACCTGGCGCGTGTGGTTCGACTGCACGCCGCCGATCGAGACCAGCGTGTCGCACCCCTGCGCGAGCGCCTCGGCGGCGAGGTACTCGAGCTTGCGCACCTTGTTGCCGCCGTAGGCGAGGCCCGAGTTGCAGTCCTCGCGCTTGGCCCAGATCTCGACCCCGCCGCCGAGGTGCTCGCTCAGCCGCTCCAGCGGGTGCACCGGCGAGGGCCCGAAGAGCAGCGGCACGTGCGGAAAGTCGGCGAGACTCATTGTTTCTCCTTCCGTCGAATCGGGATCACCAGCCACGCGCCGACCAGGAAGCAGACGGCTCCCAGAAAGGTGCCGCCGTTCGCCCACGCCGAGTTGAGCACCTCGTCGGTGTCGGGGACGACGTACGCGCCGACGGCCGAGATGCCGAAGAAGACCGAGCCGACCATGTTGAGGGCGGCGATCGCCCAGGACCGGCCGCGCACGTGCTCGTGTCGCGCCTTCCGGGACTCCGGCGTCAGGGCGACCGCACTCGAGACGAGGAAGAGCACCGAGCCGACCGCGTCGGGCCGCCACACCACCTGGTCGCTCACCGGCTTCGTTCCCGCGACCTGGATCAGCGCGGCGAGCGTCGTCACGTTGAAGAAGAGCGTCCCAACCCACTGCACGGCGGCGCTCGACCAGTCGTAGTCCCGCAGATTCAGTAACGCGCGGGGTCGCATCGCCACCCAGGCCAGCCGCATCTGCACGCTAGACGCCGAGGTGAAGAAGATCGAGCCGACGAAGAAGATCGCCGCCGCCACGGTGGGCGCGAGAGACTGCGCCTGGCTGAGGGGAACACCGGCGGCGAAGCAGGCCGACCCCACGACGAAGAGCCAACCCATCCAGGTGATCGGGCGCAGCGACCGGGCGGGCACCGGGCGAATCCTAACGCGGTCGACGCCGGCTCTTACTCCTAGGAGCAGCCGGTGTTCGTGCCGCAGTCGCGGCACGTGTAGCAGCTGCCGGTGCGCACCATGCGGCCGCCGCACTTCGAGCACTCGACGGCGTCCTCCCAGCTGTTGAAGAGCGCCGTCTGGCCGGCCGGCGGCGCCTCGGTGGGGACGGGCTCCCTGCCCTCGAGCGCACTGTAGGCCTGCGCGAGGCGCGCCTTCACCTCGGGGGTGAGGATCCCCGCCACCTCCTGCTGCTCGGTGGTGAGGAACTTCTTCCCCATCCAGCGGAAGATGTAGTCGACGAGCGACTTCGCGACGCGGATGTCCTCGTCGTTCGTCATCCCGCTCGGCTCGAAGCGCATGTGGCTGAACTTCGAGACGTACACCTCGAGCGGCACGCCGTACTGGAGGCCGAGCGAGACCGAGATCATGAACGAGTTCATCAGGCCGGCGAGGGTCGTGCCCTCCTTGGCGATGTCCACGAAGATGTCGCCCGGGGTGCCGTCCTCGAACAGGCCGACGTGGATGTAGCCCTCGTACTCGCCGACCTTGAACTTGCGGCCGACCTCGACCCGGTCGTCCGGCAGCCGCCGCCGCTGCGGGTGGCCCATCACGCCCGTCGCGCCGGTCGGCAACAGCGCCACCGACTTGTCCTTCGAGCCGGAGAGCGGCTGGGCGACCTTGCAGTTGTCGCGGTAGATCGCGATCGCCTTCACGCCGAGCTGCCACGCCTCGATCAGGAGGCCGCCGACCTCGTCGACGGTCACCGTCTCGGGCAGGTTGACCGTCTTCGAGATCGCGCCCGAGATGAACGGCTGGACGGCGCCCATCATCTTCACGTGGCCGCGGTAGTGGATCGCCCGCTCGCCGATCGCGCAGTCGAACACCGGGTAGTGCTCGGTCTTCACGTAGGGGGCGCCGACCATCGAGTTGCGCTCGTCGACGTAGGCGACGATCTCGTCCACCTCGGACGGCGCGTAGCCGAGCTTCTCGAGCCCGAGCGGCACGGTCTTGTTCACGATCGTGATCTCGCCGCCGCCGACGAGCTTCTTCGACTTCACGAGCGAGAAGTCGGGCTCCACGCCCGTCGTGTCGCAGTCCATCATGAAGCTGATAGTTCCAGTCGGCGCTAAAACGGTCCCTTGCGCGTTGCGGTAGCCGGCCACCTCGCCGAGGTCGAGTGCCTCGTCCCAGGCGGTGCGGCAGGCGCCGAGCAGGTCGGCCGGCACCGTGCCGGTGTTCTCGATGTTCCCGACCGCGGCGCGGTGCTTGGCGATCACGCCGATCATCGCCGCGGCGTTGCGCTGATACCCGGCGAACGGGCCCATCCGGCGAGCGATCTCGGCCGACTTGCGGTAGGCGCGGCCGGTCATCAGCGCCGTGATCGCGGCGGCGTACGCGCGGCCCTCGTCCGAGTCGTACGGCAGGCCGCGCGCCATCAGCAGCGCGCCGAGGTTCGCATAGCCGAGGCCGAGCTGGCGGTAGGCCTTCGCATTGCGCTCGATCTGGGGCGTCGGGTACGAGGAGTAGCCGACGGCGATCTCCTGCGCGGTGAAGACGACGTCGACCGCGTGCTCGAGCGCCTCGACGTTGAGCTCGCCGTCCTCCTTGCGGAATTTCATCAGATTTAGCGACGCCAGATTGCACGCCGAATCATCGATGCTCATGTATTCGGAGCAGGGATTAGAGGCGTTAATTCTTCCGGTATTGGGAACGGTATGCCATGCGTTAATTGTGGTGTCGTACTGCACGCCCGGATCGGCGCAGCGCCACGACGCCTCGGCGATGTCGTGCATCAGCTGGCGCGCGTCGACCGACTGCACGACGGTGCCGTCGGTGCGCGCGGTGAGGTTCCACTCCTTGCCCTCGACGACCGCCTCCATGAACGCGTCGGTGACGCGCACCGAGTTGTTCGCGTTCTGGTACTGGATCGAGGCCCAGTCGGGGGAGTCGAGCGACATGTCGTAGCCCGCCGCCTCGAGCACGCGGGCCTTCTCCTCCTCCTTGGCCTTGCACCAGATGAACTCCTCGATGTCGGGATGGTCGACGTCGAGGATCACCATCTTGGCCGCGCGCCGCGTCTTGCCGCCCGACTTGATCGTCCCCGCGCTGGCGTCCGCGCCGCGCATGAACGAGACCGGGCCGGAGGCGTAGCCGCCCTTCGAGAGCTGCTCCTTCGACGAGCGCAGCTTCGAGAGGTTGATGCCCGAGCCGGAGCCGCCGCGGAACACGATCCCCTCGCGGCGGATCCACTCGAGGATCGACTCCATCGAGTCGTCGATCGAGAGGATGAAGCAGTTGTGGACGGCGACGTTGTTCGAGAGGTACTCCCCGGACTCCGTCTGGATGTCGTAGACGTCCTGGACGCCTAGCTCCTCAATCCCGACGATCTCCTCCTCGCGGAGATCCGGACAGCTCTTCGGCCCGCGCAGGTCGAGCGACTCGAGCAGCTTCCGCTGCTTCTCTCGGCCGACGAAGCCGATCAGCTCGACGAAGCGGGCGCGCTCGGAGCCGATCCCGATCTGCAGCTCGTGCAGGTCGTGGCGGTCGTCGCGCGGCTCGTGCTTGCGAAGCCGGCGCGAGTAGATGCCGAGCACGTTGAGGAGGAGCTGGAGGTCCTCGGTCCAGCGCTCGCCGATCACGGCGAAGCCGATGCGGGCGTTCTCGTACCCGTTCTCGCGGCGGACGGTGACGTAGCCGTCGGCCTGGAAGACGCTCCGCAGGTATCCCGCGATCTCCTCGCGTGAAGCGGTCCAGAGGCGCCCGGGCACGCGGATCTCGGTGCCGCGCGCGAGTAGCTCCCACCGCTCGACGAAGTCGCGGAGCACCTCTCCGTAGAGGCGGATCCTGCGGCACGAGACCGAGCCGTCCGGCCTGCGAACCTCGCGCACGTGACGGTGGACGTCCGGCAGCGCGACGGCGAGGTTGTGGCTGACCCAGCCGTACTCGTCCTCGTTCGCGACCTGGAACTCGATCGTGAGCGAGCGGTTCGTCCCGGCCTCGTACCGGCCGACGAAGCCGTCGGCCTGGAGCCAGCCGGCGAGCGCAGCCTCGGCCGTGGCGACGATCTGCTCCTCGCTCGTTCCGGGCAGCTCGAGCTCGTCGGCACCCGCAGCGCCGATCGCCACGAGTGTCCGCTGCGCGACCTTCGCGCGGTGCGGGTGCAGGTGCATGCGCATGCCGACCTCGAGCTGGTCGACGCGCAGCCACTCCGGCGCGGTGCGCCGCTCGCGGACGGCCTTCACGACGTGATCCGGTGTCGCCTCGACGAACTGGCCGTTGCGGAGTGTCACCCGGTAGACCGGCTTGCGGCCGTTGTGCTTCACGGCGACGATCTGCGTCACGCCGATCGAGTCGTAGACCTCGCGGCCGATCTGGTCGCCCTCGACGAGCTCGCCGATCGGCACCATCCCGTCGGGCGTCGACACCAGCGCGTGGAACGGCTGGCACGCCGAGCATTGCGGGGTCGGCTCGAAGCCGACGTTGAACCACACCGGGGAGTTGAAGGACGCGAGCTGGTTGACGAGGATCGCCTTCAGCTCCGCCTCGAACGTCTCGGCCTCCTCTTCGCCCGCGAAGTAGCCGCCCTGGCGGCCCCACGCGGCGATCGTGTCGACGACGCGGCCGATCATCTGCTTGACGCTCGTCTCGCGCTCGGGCGAGCTCATGCGGCCGCGGAAGTACTTCTGCGCCACGATGTTCGTCGCGGTCTGCGACCAGAACTTCGGGAACTCGACGTTCTTCTGCTCGAAGACGGGCCCGTCCTTGCCGGGGATGAAGGCGTCGCGGATCTCCCATTCGACCTCGTCGAACGGGTCGCGCCCGGGGATCGTGAAGTAGCGGCTCAGGCCGAGTGCGGCCTCCTGCTCGATCACGATATTTGCCAGCTCCTCGACGGCTGGTTCCGGAACCTGGATCTCCTTCGCGGACGCCATGTCCTACCTCCCGGGTATGGGTGAAGTCTACGTCCCTGCCATTGCGTGCCGGAGGGCACGTCGGAGAGGCGGACGCCGAAAGGTAGTGGGCGCGTCGGACGGAAGAGCCGCGCGCTAGTGGTCTGACCGGCAACGTTCGCCGGGTCCCTGACCCGCGATCACGCTGCGCCAGAGCCCGCCCTCGCCCTTGACAAGGCCAACCGGCCTTGCCCGCGGGCGATGACGAACTCTGGCTTGGTGCTCGCAGGTCAGGAACCGGGCGACGTTACCGGCCAAACCACTAGGCGCTGGGCTCGCTGGGCGGCTCGTGGGGCGCGATCGCGATCCGGCGGGACTGCACCCGGCGCGCGGCCACGCTGGCCCCGCCGGCCGCGAGCAGGAGCAGCGCGACCACCCCGAGCACGATCAGCGGCAGCGGCACACCGTCGGCGTTCTTGGGCGCGAAGGTGTCGAAGACGCTGCCGAGGAAGCCTTGCCCGCCGGTGGCGGTGCCGCCGCCGGACGAGCTCGGCGCGACGCCGGGGGAAGGGCCGCCGGGGCCGCCGCCGCGCTCCGACCGGATCGCGAGCAGCATCGCGCGCCGGATGTCGTCGGGGGCGCTCGAGTAGATCTTCGAGTCCTCCGGCAGGTTACGGAGCGCCTCGGTGTAGCAGTGCACCGGATAGGTGCCGCGGACGTCGCCGTGGCGGTACCAGTCGTTCACGACCCGCTTCCAGCACGGCTGGGCGGCCGAGGCCGGGGCGGCGCCGAGGACGAGCAGAGCGAGCGCCGCGGCGGCTGTGGTCAGGGCGGTTCTCAACGGGGTCATGGTACGGAAAGGCCCTGCGCGTCCGCGCCGGTCCCTCGCGGCAGTCTCGCCCCGCCGGATGTGGGGGCTTTGATCGCGGTGTGAGGAGTTCGTAAAGGGCGGCCGCCCCGCCGCGGGCGGGTGGTACGTTGCGCGCCGATGCGTGCCGCCGCCCTCCTCGCCGCGGCCGGCGCCCTGCTCCTAGCCGTCCTTCTCGGCGGTGGGGCCTCCGGCGACTCGCGGCTGCTCTGGCTCGGCGGCGGCGCCGCTCTGGCGGCCGCGGTCGCGGCGGCGGCCTCCTTCCTCGGCGTCCTGCCGCGGCCCTCGCCGGGCCGTTTCGGCGCAGCCTTCCTCGCGTTCGCCGGCGGCTTCGTGCTCTGGAACGGGGTCACGATCGGCTGGTCGGTGCAGCCCGACCGCTCGTGGGACTACACGAACCGGGGGCTTGCCTACCTCGCCTTCGCGGCTCTCGGGCTCTTCCTCGGAGCCGCGCTCCCGCGCGCTCCGCGCCGCCTCGCGCTCCTCTTCCTCGTTGGGTTCGCGGCGGCGATCGGCTGGGCGCTGCTCGGCAAGGCGATCCCCTCGCTCTACCCCGACTACGGGCGGATCGCGCGCCTGCGCTCCCCGGTCGGGTACTGGAATGCGCTCGCCCAGCTCTGCGACGCGGCGCTCCCGCTCGGGCTCTGGCTCGGCGCGCGGCGGCGCTGGGCCGGCGCGCTCGTCGTCTACGGCGCCTCGGTCGCCGCCGTGCTCACGCTCTCGCGCAGCGGGCTCGTGATCGGCGCCCTCGCCGTCCTGCTCTATCTCGCGCTCGCGCGCGACGCGTACGGCGGGATCCTCACCCTCGCCGCCTCGCTGCCGCCCGCGGCGCTCGTCGCCGGGATCGCCTTCTCCCAGCCCGGCCTCGTGCACGACGCCACGTCGCACGCGCAGCGCGTCCACGCGGGCGTCGTGTTCGCCGGCTCGTTCCTCGGGGGCGCGGCGGTGGCTGCGCTGCTCGGGGCGTGGCTCTCACGGCGACCCGTCCCCGCGGCACCCGCCCGGGCGCGGGTCGTCCGCTTTGCGGCGGCGGGTGCGGCAGTCGTGCTCCTGCTCGCCGTCGCGGCGGGGATCGTGCGGGCGGGCGGGCCGGCCTCGGCCGCCCGGCGGCTCTGGCACGGCTTCGCCACCACCGAGCAGATCACCCAGGCCTCGGGCCGCCTCGGGAGCGCGAACTCGAGCAACCGCTGGCGCTGGTGGCAGGAGTCGTGGGACTCGTTCTCGCAGCACCCCCTCGGCGGCTCCGGCGCGGGGACGTTCGGGCTCGAGCACCGGCTCGTGCGCGGCGCCCGGTACTCGCAGCCGACGACCGAGCCGCACTCGATCGCGCTCCAGGCGCTCGGCGAGACCGGGATCGTCGGCTTCCTGCTGCTCGCCGGCGCGGTCGTCGCGGCCGCGCTCGCGCTCCGCTCGGCGCTGCGCCGGCTCGACGGGGTCGACCGCGCCGCCGCCGCGGCGCTCAGCGCCGGGGCCGCCGCGTGGCTCGCCCACGCGCTCGTCGACCTGCACTGGGACTACGTCGCCGTCACGGCCCCGGTCTTCCTCGCGGTCGGCGTGCTCGCCGCCTCGGGGCGGCCCGCTCCGCCTGCGCGGCGGCGCCCGCTCTGGGCGGCGGGAGCCCTCGTGCTCGGGGCGGCGGCGATCTACACGCTCGCGACGCCCTGGCTGGCGAACCGCCGGCTCGACAGCGGCCTCGTCGCGCTCGACCGCGGCAACCTCGCGGCCGCCGTCTCCGACTTCCGTGCGGCCGACCGCCTGAACCCGCTCGCGCTGGAGCCGCTGCTCCTCCAGGCGGGCGTCGAGACCGCGCGCGGCAACCTGCACGCCGCCGAGATCCTGTACCTGCGGGCCCACGCCCGCCAGCCCAGGAACCCCGACGCGCTCTACGAGCTCGGCGTGTTCGAGTTCCGGCAGGGCAACTACCTCGCCGCCTACCGCGCCCTCAACGACGCCTACACGCTCGACCGCTTCGGCCCCGTCGGGGCGAAGGGCGGCTACCTCGACCGGGCGCGCGCGATCGTCAACCGCCGGGCCGCGAAGAAGAAGAGCTAGTTGCGGCCGAGCACGACGGCGAGCTTGGCGCCGTGCAGGTCGGCCGGGCGGAGGCCGTCGAGCGGGGAGACGATCCGCACGTGCAGGTCGCGGGCGAGGCGCAGCGCCTCGGGGCGGAAGCCGGGGCGGAACATCACGATCGAGCGCACGTAGCCGTTGTGCGGCGCGTTGGCGGCCCCGCCGACGACGTAGCCGAGCCTGCGCACGCGCGCGGCCGCGGCGGCGGCGGCGCCGGCGCGCCCGTTCCCGTTCAGGACCAGGATCGAGGTCTCGGCGCGCGAGAGCGTCGGCGGGCCGGGCTTTGGCTGGTGCGCGAGTGGCACCGCCTTGATCGGGGCGAACACCCGGCGCACCGCGGCCTGCTGGACGCCGTGCGCGACCGAGGGTCCGAAGAGGGCGGCCCCGGCGGCGACGAGCGCGACGAGCTCGAGGAGGGCGAGCAGGACCGCCACGATCGTCGCCGTACGCCAGGGCCCGACGGAGACGGGGGAGGGGAGAGAGTGCTCCATCGTGTCCGGGGTTTTCTCCCTCGGCCCGGCGGCTCCTTCCCGGCTACTGGACCGAGCGGACCCAGTCCCAGGTCTCGGCGAGGCCGTCCTCGAGGCCCGTCTCGGCCTGCCAGCCGAGCTCGGCGGCGGCGAGGCCGGGGTCGAGCACGCTGCGGAGGAGGTCCCCGGGCCGCGCGGGCGCATGCTCCGGCGGGCGCGCGGAGCCGGCGACGCGGAGGCAGGCCTCGTGCAGCGCGGCGACCGGGAGCTCGACTCCCGTGCCGATGTTGAAGACGCCGCCGTCGTGGCCGGCCGCGGCGAGCACCGCGCGCACGACGTCGCCGACGTGGACGAAGTCGCGGGTCTGCGAGCCGTCGCCGTAGATCGTGGTCGGCTCGCCCGCGGCCATCCGCTCGAGGAAGATCGCAACCACGCCGCCCTCGAGCCCGGCGGCCTGGCGCGGCCCGTAGACGTTGGCGAAGCGCAGGGAGACGTGGCGCGCGCCGTGGAGGCGGTTCCAGGCGGCGAGGTACTCCTCGGCGGCGAGCTTGGCGGTGCCGTACGGGGAGAGCGGCCGGCGCGGCGCGTCCTCGGTCGCGGGGCCGTCGCACTCGCCGTAGATCGCGCCGCCGGTCGAGCTGAACACGACCTGCGCCTCGTACCGGCGGGCCGCCTCGAGCACGCGCAGCGTCCCGAGCACGTTCACCTCGGCGTCGTACACCGGCTCGGCGACCGAGGTGCCGACATCGGCCTGCGCGGCGAGGTGGAAGCAGAGCTCGGGGCGCGCCTCGTCGAACACCAGGTCGAGGTCGGCGTCCTCGCGGATGTCGCCCACGTGCAGGCGCACGCCGGCGGGCACGTGCTCGCGCCTCCCGGTGGAGAGGTTGTCGAGGACGTGCACCTCGTCGCCGCGCGCCGCGAGCGCCTCGGCGACATGCGAGCCGATGAATCCTGCACCGCCGGTCACGACCGCCCGCATGGGACGTATCCTAGGCGCCTCGTGTTCGTAACGTTTGAAGGCCTCGACGGCTCCGGCAAGACCACCCAGGTCGAGCTCCTACGCGCGGCGCTCGAGGCGGAGGGGCGCGAGGTCGTCTCGACCCGGGAGCCGGGCGGCACGACGGTCGGCGAGCAGATCCGCGAGATCGTCCTCCACGGCCTGCCGATCACCCCGTGGGCCGAGGCCGCGCTCTTCGCCGCCGCGCGCTCGGAGCTCGCCGAGGGCGTGATCCGGCCGGCGCTCGAGCGCGGCGCGGACGTCCTCTGCGACCGTTACATCGACTCGTCGCTCGCCTACCAGGGGATCGCGCGCGGGCTCGGCGTCGAGCGGGTGCTCGAGCTGAACCTGCAGGCCACGCGCGGGCTGCTGCCCGATCTGACCATCCTGCTCCTGATCGACCCCGCCCTGTCGGAGCAGCGCGCGGGCACCGAGCCCGACCGGATCGAGCGCGAGAGCGGGGAGTTCCGGGCGCGCGTCGACCAGGCCTACCGCGACCTCGCAGAGCTCTTCCCGCGCCGCGTCGTCGCGTTCGACGGCTCGCGCATCCCGTCCCAGCTCGCAGAGGAGATCCTTGGACGCGTTCGAGCGCTTGCCTGAGCAGGCCGAGGCGAAACGGCTGCTGCGCGCGGCGCTCTCCGACGGGCCCGCGCACGCGTATCTCTTCCACGGGCCCGCCGGGGTCGGCAAGCACGAGGCCGCCCTGGCCTTCGCCGCCGAGCTGCTCGGGGACGCGCGCCGCTCCCATCCCGACCTCTACGTCGTCGAGCCGGTCGGCGACCAGATCCGCATCGACGAGATCCGGGAGCTGCGCCGCGACCTGCACATGACCCCGTTCGAGGCGGCGCGCCGCGTCTACCTCATCTTCAGCGCCGACGAGCTGAACCGCGACGCCGCCGACGCGCTGCTGAAGGACCTGGAGGAGCCGCCGTCCTACGCCGTGCTCGTCCTCGTCGCCGACGACCTCGGCCCGATCCCGGTCACGATCCGCTCGCGCTGCCAGCTCGTCCCGTTCCGGCGCCTCTCGGAGCGGGCGGTGCGCGCCTTCCTCGCCGAGCGCGCGCCCGAGCTGTCCGAGAACGGCCTGACCGCCCTCGCCCGGGTCGCCGGCGGGCGGCTCGACCGTGCCGAGCGGCTGCTCGAGCCCGACGCCCAGGCCCGCCGCGCGGCGGTGCTCGACGTCGCCCGCAGCGTCTACCTCGATCCGGAGTTCGAGCCCTCCGCCGCGGCCCGCCGGGTGCTCGAAGGAGTCGCGGAGCGCGGCGATGCGGCGCGGGAGCACGCCGAGCGCCAGGTCGACCCGGAGGCTCCGGCCAGGGAGGCCGAGCAGTACGTGAAGCGCGTCGAGCGCGGCGCCGAGCGGGACGAGCTGCTCGATGCGCTCGCCGAGCTCGCCGCGTGGTACCGCGATCTCGTCGTCGTCGCCGCCGGGGCGGGGGCCGCCGCCATGAACGCCGACCGCCACGCCGAGCTGCACGAGGATGCGACCACGGAGCGGATGCTCGGCGCGGAGCGCGCGTGCGAGCACGTGCGCGAGGCCTGGCGCACGCTGGAGGAGCTGAACGTCAACCCGCAGCTCGCGCTCTCGGCGCTCTTCGTGCGGCTGCGCACCGAGCTCGCCGGGGCGGCGGTCGCTGCCTGAAACGAGGGATTCGCCTGATCCGGCGCAAGTTTTCGCTCCGAATCCCCTCTATACGGGCATCGAGCCGTTTACGAGAGGAGCAGGATGAATCGGATCGCCCTTGCCGGAATCACAGCCGCCGTCACCGCGGCCGTGGTGCCCGCCGCCGCCTGGGCGGGCACGTTCCAGGGGGTCGTCGTCTCGCACCAGGGGACGGCACTCGCCGTCGCGCAGCCGTCCGGGCTCGTGCAGACCGTGCACTCGACCTCCCGTGCGCGCGTGGGTGCGGTCGTGCGCGTGAGCGGGGCCCGCGTGACCGTGGTCGGCCACGCGCGTCGCGCCCGGGTCCACGGCGTGCTCGTGCGGAAGGTCGGCAGCACCGCCTTCCTCGCCGCCGGCCGAAGCGTGCTCGCGCTGAGGGGCACACGCGGCCTCGCCGCCGTGCACAGCGGCCCGGCCCCGGGCACGGTCGTGGACGCCACCGTCGCGATCGGCCAGTCCGGGCAGCTCACCACGCAGACCGCGACGACGGGCGGCCAGGTCTCGTCGGTCCAGGTGCAGGCGGTCGTCTCGGCGGTCGGGCCGGGGACGGTCACGCTGACCGTGAACGGCCAGCCGCTCACGCTGCAGCTGCCGGCAGGCCTCACGCTCCCGGCTTCGGTGATCGGTCAGACCTTCACGCTCACGCTCAACCTCACCGGCGCCACTCCGACCGCGACTCCGCCGGGCCAGGGCGAGAGTGACGACGACCAGGGCGACGACGAGGACGACCAGGGCGACGACGGCGACGGCGGAGGCGGCGACGACTAGCGACCCCGCGTCTTCCGCAGCGGCCGGCCGCCTCGAGCGCGAGGGGGCCGGCGCGCGCCTGGCCGAGTTGCACGAAGCGCACGGGCGATCGGTGCTCGCGGTCTGCCGGACGCTGCTCCGCGACCCCACCGAGGCCGAGGATGCGTTCCAGGCGACATTCCTCGCCGCGTTCAACAGCCTCCTGAAGGGGACCGTGCCGCTCGAGCCCGGGGCCTGGCTCGCCGCGATCGCCCGGAACGAGTGCTGGGGCCGGGTGCGCGCGCGCATGCGCGAGCCGCTCGCCGGAGGCGAGCCGGAGGAGGCCGAGGGCGGCACCGACCCGCTCGCGGCCGCGATCCGCAACGAGGACGTCTCGTCGTTCTGGGCCGCCTTCTCGCAGCTGCCCGGACCGCAGCGGGAGGCGTTCCTCCTGCGCGAGTTCCGCGGGCTCTCCTACGACGAGCTCGCGCTCGCCCTCGGGGTCTCGGGCGCGGCGGTGGAGTCGCTCCTCTTCCGCGCGCGCCGCGGCCTGCGCGCGGCGCTGGCCTCGGTGGCCGCGTTCCCGCTCGGGCTGCGCGACCTGCTCGAACGGCTGGGGCCCAGCGCGGTCACGACCGGCGTCGGGGTGAAGGCGGCGACCGCGACGGTCGGGATCGGCCTCGTCGCGGTGACCGCGGCAGGACTCCAGTCGCCCCACCACGCCGCGCGCGCGCCCGCCGCGGCGAGAGTGGTGCATACCCAGCCGCCCCGGGCCGCCGTCCACGAGGCCGCGGCCGCGCCCGCCGCCCCGGCCGGGCCCACAAGCGCCGCCCGTCTGCACCCGAGGCCCGAGCTCGCGGCCTGGAGCGCGCGTCCGGCCACGGCTCCCGCCGAGGCTCCCGACGGCGAGCCGTCCCCGGCCTCGACGCCGATGGTCGAGCCCGGCGACGGACAGCCGGGGCCCGCGCAGGAGAGCGCTCCGGCGGCGCCGACCCGCGAGGAGGCGGTCGCGTCCGAGGAGCAGAGCACGCCGTCCGGCGAGACGCACGGCGACGGCGGGCACACGGAACGGGACGACGGCAGCGGCTCGTCCGGGGACGTCAAGCCGCCCGAGGACTCCGGCGAGGACGCGGTGATCGAGGCCCACGACTAGTGGCATCCCTCACGATTGGGGTTGCGAAGCGCCGGATCCTCACGCACACTGCATCGGACGCGCTCGGGCGGGGCGCGTCGCCGCGTCCTCCACCTGGAGTCTGGCTTTGGCCGTAGCACCGTCCATAGGTCGCGCATCTGCCGTCGAATCGCCCCCGGCGGCGCCCGAGGCCGACCTCACCCGCGCGCTCTACGAGCGCTACTCCGGCCAGATCTACGGCTTCTGCCTGCACAAGCTCGGCTCGCGCGAGGAGGCCGAGGATGCGGTCCAGAACACGTTCCTCAACGCCTTCCGCGGCCTGCGCCGCGGCGTCGTCCCACAGGCCGAGTCCGCGTGGCTGTTCAAGATCGCCGAGAACGTCTGCCTTTCCCGCCACCGCTCCGCCTACCGGCGCGGCCGCGTCGAGTCGCCGAGCGACCTGCAGGCGATGCAGGACGTGATCCCCTCGCCCGAGCGGCGCGGGGACGACCTGATCGGGCTCCAGGACGCCCTCGAGCGCATGCCCGAGAGCCAGCGCCGGGCGATCCTGTTGCGCGAGTGGCAGGGGCTCTCGTACCGCGAGATCTCAGCGGAGATGGACCTGAGCCAGGCCGCCGTCGAGACCCTGATCTTCCGCGCGCGGCGGACGCTCGCGCAGGGCCTCGAGGAGGAGCCGCGCACGCGGGGCTGGAAGCGGCTGCGCCAGGGCGCCGACGTTGGCTCGATCCTCGCGCTGCTGAAGACGATCTTCGCCGGCGGCGCCGCGGTCAAGGCCGTTGCAACCGCCGTCGCCGTCGGCACCGCGGTCGTCGTCGCCTCGTCCGGCCAGATCGTCCACCACCGCGCGTCCCACCCGAAGCCCGCGGGCACCTCGATCGCCCCGTCGACCCCGGCTCCGTCCGGAGCGACCTCGTCCAGCGACTCGGCGCCGCCGCGGGCCGTGCGGAGGCACGGCAAGCCGAGCGCCCCCGGTGTGCCGCCGGGTAGCACCGTGGGCTCGATTCGCTCCATCCCCGGAGACGGAACCGCGGCGGACGCGAATCCTGCCGACCCGGCGGTACCCGCCGCCCCGCCGGTGACGGCGCCGCCCGCGCCG
>Ga0315273_10002389_pt1 | contig 22174 bp, 14 predicted proteins | sample YL17G02_0_MG_FD_205753 | JGI IMG/M metagenome (GOLD analysis project Ga0315273, IMG submission 205753) | Sediment microbial communities from Yellowstone Lake, YNP, Wyoming, USA - YL17G02_0 | ecosystem: Environmental > Aquatic > Freshwater > Lake > Sediment | place: USA: Wyoming | collected...
GCCCGTGACGATCGGTCTCAGCGAGTAGCGAAGTGAAGTTCCGCACGCCCCCCACCTGAAAGCGAGGACGACAGCGATGTCTCCCACCGGTAAGAACCCCCTCCAGCGGATGATCCGCTCGACGCTGCACGCGTTCGTGTGCGTCGCCATGATCGCCACCGGGCTGACCACCGTCGGCCTGGGCACCGCCCAGGCCGCCCCCGTCGGCCAGGGCTTCACGGTCACGGCCTCCGACCTCCAGCACATCCTCAAGCAGATCAAGATCGCCGAGCACCACGCCGGGCTGGCCACTGCGGCCAACCCCTGCGCGGGCCTGCTCGGCAACGGCTCAGGCCCCGACGGTATCCAGGGCACCCCCGATGACGTCGCTCAGGTCCACAGCCCGCTCATCGGAGACGGCCTGCGGACCATCGACGGCTCGTGCAACAACCTGCAGCCCGGCCAGGCGATGTTCGGCGCGGCGGACCAGGTCTTCCCGCGTTTGGGCACGGCGAGCTTCCGGCCCGCCGAAGACGCCACCGCGTTCGGCGGCCCCGCCGCCTCTTCGTATGCCCAGACGAGCGGTTCGGTCGTCGACACCAAGCCACGCGTGATCAGCAACCTGATCGTGGACCAGACCTCGCTCAACCCCGCAGCGGTCGCCGCTGCCGGTTTCCCCGTGCGGACCCAGGGTAATCCTGGCGTGTTCCCGTGCGACGCGGACGGGCTTCCCGTGCCGCCCGCGACGGAGTGCGTGCCGGCCGGCGAGACCCTGTTCATCCCCAACGTGACGACCGACGTCGGCCTGTCACCGCCCTACAACTCCCTGTTCACGATCTTCGGTCAGTTCTTCGACCACGGTTTGGACAAGATCACGAACGGCGGGAACGGCACCGTGTTCGTGCCGCTGAACGCCGACGACCCGCTGATCGTGGGCGCCGACGGCATCGCCGGCACCCCCGACGACCCCCAGCCCGGTGACCCGAAGTTCGTCCCGCCGGGCCAACGGTTCATGACGCTGACACGCGGGAAGAACTTCGATGGCCCCGGGCCCGACGGCATCCTGGGCACGGGTGATGACACCACGCACGAGGCCATCAACACGGACTCCCCGTGGGTCGACCTCAGCCAGGCCTTCACGTCGCACCCCTCGCACCAGGTGTTCCTGCGCGAGTACGTCGCGAGCGCCCACGGCCCACAGTCGACCGGGCGGCTGCTCAACAACGCCGACGGTTCGATGGCCAACTGGGGCGATGTCAAGGCCCAGACGGCGGCCCTGCTCGGGATCCAGCTCGTGGACGCCGACGTCTCCAACATCCCGTTGATCGAGGCGGACCCCTACGGCAACTTCATCCCCGGCGCGAACGGGTTCCCGCAGATGGTGACCAGCCTGGGCACCGACAACGTCGTGGGCACCGCCGACGACGTGGTGCTCGAGGGCAACCCAGCCGCGCCCGTGTCCACATCGGGGGCGCTGCGGATCAACACGGCCTTCCTCAACGACATCGCGCACAGCGCCGCTCCCAACAACTTCCCGGACCTTGACACCGTGGCAGGCACCAGCCTGACCCCGGCCGACTGCACCGGAACCGGGTCGCCGTGCTACGACGACGAGCTGCTCGCCCTGCACGTGATCGCAGGAGACGGCCGGGCCAACGAGAACATCGGCCTGACCACGATCCACACGATCTTCGAGCGCGAGCACAACCGCCTCGTCGGCTACGAGCAGAACGTGCTGAACGACCCGGCGAACGCGGCGCTGTTGGCCGACTTCCAGAACACGAACTGCGGATCCGGTTGCGCCGTCAACGCGGCGGGGCCACGCACCTTCACCTACGGCGAGCGCCTGTTCCAGGCCGCCCGTTTCGTGACGGAGATGGAATACCAGCACCTCGTGTTCGAGGAATTCGCTCGCAAGGTGCAGCCCGCGATCAACCCGTTCAACCTGTTCGCCTTCAGCTCCACGGCCACCAACCCGGCCATCAAGGCGGAGTTCGCGCACGCGGTGTACCGCTTCGGGCACTCCATGCTCGATGACACGATCCCGCGGACGAACGTGGACGGGACGCACAACGACATCGCCCTGCTCGACGGGTTCTTGAACCCCGCTGAGTTCAAGAACGTCACGCTCGGCGACAAGATCGCCGCCGGCGGAGACCCGGTTACTGGCGTTGGCGCAGACATGGGTAGCGCCGGCGCAGGTGCCATCGCCATGGGCCTGTCCGACCAGGTCGGCAACGAGCTCGACGAGTTCGTGGCTAACACCCTGCGCAACAACCTGCTCGGACTGCCACTCGACCTGCCCGCGATCAACATGACCCGTGCGCGCAGTGAGGGCGTCCCAACGCTCAACAACTTCCGCAAGCAGATCTTCGCCGAGACCAACGATGGCCAGATGACGCCATACTCGGACTGGGTGGACTTCGGCATGCACCTGAAGCACCCCGAGTCGCTGATCAACTTCGTGGCGGCGTACGGGCACCACGACAACATCACGCGCGAGTCGACCTTCCTGGGCAAGCGTGAAGCCGCCCGCATGATCGTCGACCCGACCGTCACCGACCCGATCTGTGTCGGCGGCGAGACGACGCCGTGCGTTCCCACCGATGCCGACGACTTCATGTTCAGCACCGGAGCGTGGGCGAACGTGGGCGGCGTGAGCCAGACCGGCGTGGACGACATCGACATGTGGGTCGGTGGACTCGCCGAGATGACCAACCTGTTCGGTGGTCTGCTCGGCACCACGTTCAACTACGTGTTCGAGCTCCAGATGACCCAGCTGCAGGACAACGACCGGCTGTACTACCTGAACCGCACGCCGGGCATGAACCTGCGGGCGCAGCTCGAGGGCAACTCGTTCGCCGAGCTGATCATGCGCAACACCACGGCAACCAGCCTGAAGGCCGACGCCTTCGCCACGGCTGACTGCAAGTTCGAGCTCGCGAACCTCACCGGCTTCGGCACCCCAGGTGTCGACGCCAAGACGGGCGTCGGTTCGGTGAACGACGACCCGGCCTCGGAGTGCAACGAGAACGCGCTCCTGACCAGGGTCAACGGCCAGATCAGGTACCGCCAGACCAACTCGGTGGACCCGGTCGGGATCAACGGCCAGAGCGTGTACAACGGGACCGCCGGTCCCGACAACGTGGCCGGTGGCAACGACAACGACACCTTCCTCGGCAACGAAGGCAGAGACATCATCGAAGGCAAGGGAGGGGACGACAACTCCCTCGGTGGCGACAACAACGACATCATCACCGACCTCGCCGGCGACGACGTCCTCAAGGGTGGTCCCGGTAACGACGCCCTGGATGGCGGGATCGGACTGGACCTGCTCTTGGGCGGCGACGGTGTGGACCTGTCGGCCGGTGGCGCCAACACGAACGCGCACTTCGCCGGACCTGGTGACGACCTCATCATGGCCGGTCAAGGCGCCGACGAGGTCGACGGCGACAGCGGCGACGACTGGATGGAGGGCGGGGAACAGACCGACCTCCTCCAGGGCGACAGTGGCTCGCTGTTCTTCGACGACCACAACCTGCCCGGTGCCGACATCCTGATCGGGCAGTCCGGCGACGACGACTACGACATGGAGGGTGGCGACGACATCGGCGTGGCCGGCCCCGGCATCGAGAAGAACGCCGGAGCCGCCGGCTACGACTGGACGATCGGCCTGGGAGACCCCCAGCCGCAAGACGCCGACCTGGCGTTGCCGATCGTCGAGGTGCTGATCGGTGTGGCCGGGGTCCGTGACCGGTTCAACGAGACCGAAGCCCTGTCCGGTTGGAACCTCAACGACACCTTGCGCGGCGACGACGTCATCCCGAGTCAGGTGGCCGGTGGAGGCTTCATCGGCTGCGACGCGCTGGACCAGGCGGGTCTGGACCGGATCGCCGGTCTCGACGCGCTCGTTCCTCCGCTCACCGTGGATTCTGCCCCGATCATCGCCGCATCCGTGACGAACCACTGCCTGCTCGTGGGCAACGTCTGGGGCGAGGGCAACATCCTGCTCGGTGGCGGCGGCAGCGACCTGATCGAGGGTCGTGGCGGCGACGACATCATCGACGGCGACCGGTACCTCACCGTCCGGCTCAGTGTTCGCACCGACCCGGCCAACCCGGCGACTGAGATCGGCACGACCGACCTACTTGAGCACATGGCCCTAGGCGGCACCTTCGGTGCCAATACCACAGGCATGACGCTCCAGCAGGCTGTGTTCGCCGGCCTGGTCGACCCGGGTAACATCGTGGCCGTCCGGGAGATCCTGATCCCGGTTGTAGGTCCCGTTGACTGCGGAGCTGCGTCGCCGCTCAACTGCGACACGGCCCTGTTCTCGGACGTGGTGGCCAACTACACCATCACGGCCGGGCCGGAAGCGGGAACGCTGACGGTTGCTAACACCGGTGGCGGCGGTGGCGGCGGCGGTGTCGCCGGCAACACCGGTACGGACACCGTCCGCAACGTCGAGAAGCTGCAGTTCGCCGACACGATCATCGACACGGCGGCGTTCTTCAACTCGCCGGCGACCGGCGCTGCGATACTCAGCACCAACACGCCAAAGGTCCTCGAGCCCTTGACGGTCGACACGACCGGCATCGCGGACGCCGACGGTCTACCCGCCACGCTCAACGTCCAGTGGCAGGCCGGTACCGTCGACATCCCGGGAGCGACGGGGACCAGCTTCACGCCCACCGTGGCCCAGCTGGGATCCACCCTTCGGGCGGTCGTGACCTTCACGGACCTGGCCGGACACGCCGAACGGATCAACTCGGCTCCCACCACCGGCCCGGTGACCAACCCGGCCAACTCGCCGGCGACCGGTACGCCCGCGCTAACCACCACCACGCCGCAGATCGGCTCACCAGTGGTGGCCAGCCAAGGCACGATCGACGATGCTAACGGGGTCGGTCCGCTGAGCTTCCAGTGGCAGGCGGGGACCACCAACATCACCGGAGCAACGTCGGCTTCGTTCACGCCCACCGCGTCGCAGCTCAACTTCACGCTGCGGGTGGTCGTGTCCTTCACCGACGGGGCCGGCAACCCGGAGAGCGTGACCTCGGCTTCGACCAGCGCGGTGACGGTGGTCGGACCGATCGTGACCGCACCTGTGATCGCCTTGAGCAGCAGCACGACGGTGACGCAGACGCGAGTGGTGACCGCACTGGTGAGCTGGACCGGAGCGAACGCGACGGCCTTCACCTTGCAGCGGAGCGTCAATGGCGCAGCGTTCACCGGCGTGGCGCTACCGACGCCGCTCACGACGTCGATCAGCCAGACGCTGGCCGACGGCAGCACCGTGCAGTATCGAGTGCGGGCAACGGACGGCACCACGACGTCAGCGTTCGAGTCGTCGCGGGTCAGCCTGGTCGATGTCATCGACGAGACCGAGGCCTCGATCGCCTACACGGGCCTGTGGGAGACCCAGAACAAGGGGGCATGGCTCGGCGGGACCGACAGGTACGCGAGGAAGGCAGGCCAGCGGTCGGCCACGCTGTCCTTCTCCGGGGTGAGTTCCGTGGCGTGGATCTCGAACACGGGCCCGTTCCGCGGCATCGCGCAGGTCTACCTCGACGGCGTTTTCGCCGGAACGGTGGATACGTTCAGCGCCACCGTGCGGGCCAGGCAGGTGGTGTTCTCGATGCCGGTGTCGGGCGCTGCGCACACCCTCGAGGTGAGATACACGGCGACCAAGAACGCGGCGTCGGGGAACACCCGGGTCGACGTGGACGGGTTCGTCCTCCTCGGGTAACTAACCGATCAAGACTCGAGAGGAGACGGGAGCGGCATGGAGCCGGGCGCGACACGCGTCCGGCTCCATCGCGTGGTCGTGCCACGAGCCGTTCGGCCCCCGAGCATCGATCGAACCCCCTGATTTAGGGGTTCCTGGAACCCTATCGAGGGCTACTGGCCACACGCGAACGAGGCCAGGGTAGGGCTCATGGTTTCGAACCAACGCTCTCTGGCTTCTCGTCGGGGTGGGGCCCGCTCGCTCGACCGATTCGTGGTCCAGGCCGTGCTGCTTTCACTCGCGAGCTTGCTGGTCGGCGGGAAGGCCCTGCTGGCATCGGATCTGTTGCGCGGCTCGGCGCTCGACCGACCTCAGGCGGCGGACACCTCCTTCGGGGCCGTCATCGTCAACGGCGCCGACATCCTGGACGGTCTCACCGCTCAGGACCTCGGCGGCGTGACCCACGGCATCAGCGGTCTCGTCCTCTCGGACAAGGCGCAGGCGCAACTCAGCATCACGCTCCAGAACACGTCCGACGCGCCGGTCCCGTACAACCCGGAGTTGTTCCGGCTTCGCGAGGGCGAGAACGGAACGCCGATCGCGCCGACCGGCTCTGCGCACGCGGAAGGCGTCGTCCCGCCCGGAACGAGCATCGACCTACTGCTCGACTTCGTAGTTCTTCGCACCGGCGAGGAGCTCTACCTCGAATTCAGCGACCTCGGAAGCACCGAACCAGTTGTGGTGAGGATCGGCCCGACCGATCTGGCTCCCACTCAGAACGATGGAGGTAGTCATGGGCATTGATCCGTCACACTCGCGCGCCGGTCGCTGGGAGTCTCCTCTGCTGGCCGCGGCACTCGGTGTCGTCCTCGCCTACGTCGGAACGCTCTGGCTGGTCGCGTTGCACGTCGCAGAGGGCGCTCATGAGCACAACGAGCCGCCCTTGATCGTTCACTGGCTCCGCGATGGGACCCTGGCGGCTCCGCTCGTGGCGGCGGCCGTCGTCGTGGCCACGATGATGCTCGGTCGCGCGCTCGCACGGCGGGGCGTCGCTGCCGGGACGGCCTCGCGAGTCCTCGCGGTCGGGGCGGGGGGCGCTGCCGCCTTCGCGTTGGCGATGGGCACCGGGGTCCATGGGCGCCTCTTCGGTGCGCACGAGGACATGTCCTTCCTCGTCCACGCCTCGACCGAGTTCCTGATGGCCCTCGGCGTCTGTATCCCCGTGGCGCTCGGCGCCGTGACGATCGCCCGCAAGATGACCACCATCCCGGCCGGCGCGGGACGGAGCGTCCGCCGCGCGTTCGTGCCGCTGACGATCTCGTTCGTGCTAGCGGTCGGTTCGCTGGCGATCCCCTCGGGGATCGCGTCCGCGTCGCTCGCGACCGGCGACTCGCCGTGCCCGGCCGGTGTCACGCCGAGGCTGATCGACATCCAGGCCATCGACGTCGATATCCCGCTCAACAAGTTCGGAGATCACGACCCGCAGGGCCGCATGTACGTCCTGACGGACATGGTGGACGAGGTCCGAGCGGAGGAGGCCAGCCGGCAGGTGTCGGTCGGCCTCGCCGAGGACCCGATCCAGCCGCTCGTGATCCGCGCCAACGAGGGCGAATGCATCACGATCCACTTCGAGAACAAGGCTGCCGGGGGGGACTACGGCCTGCACATCGACGGTCTTTCCTACGGGGCCGGCGATTCGGGTGACGCCATCGGTCGCAACCCGTCATCGGAGGGCGGCGTCCAGGACTACACGTACTGGATCCCGGTCGACCGCGCGCTCGAAGGCGCCCACTACATGCACCCGGGCCCCGGCTACCGCGACGCGGTCGACCACGGACTGTTCGGTGTGCTCTCGGTCGAGCCTCCGGGTTCGCAGTTCCTCAGCGTGATCACCGGGCAACCGATCGCGTCGAACTGGCAGGCGACCGTCGTGCCCGCGAACCAGCCGTCGTTCCGGGAGCCGGTCCTGATCATGCACGAGATCGGCAACGAGGACTACAAGATCCCCACGGGCACCGGCAGCGAGGTGCTCCCGACGATCGACCCCAGCACGGGCGACTACCGTCCCGGCAGCCGGGCGCTGAACTACCGGTCGGAGCCGTTCCTCGATCGCCTGACGCTCGGTGACGAGTTCGAGTCGCTCGCCTACAGCACGTACACCTTCGGGGACCCCGCCACCCCCAGCCCGCGTGGCTACCTGGGCGACCCCACGAAGATCCGACTCGTGCACGGCGGCTCGGAGATGTTCCACGTCTTCCACCTGCACGGTGGCGGTGACCGCTGGCGGTTCGACCCCGCGGCCGACGCCGACTTCAACTATGCCGACACCCGACTGCTGAAGAAGCCCGAGATCCAGCTCTCGGCATCGTCGCGCCTGGACTCCCAGTCCGTCGGGCCGGGGGAGACCTACAACCTCGAGATCGAGGGCGGCGCCGGAGGCGTGCAGAAGGCGGCCGGAGACTTCCTGTTCCACTGCCACATCGCGCACCACTACTTCGCCGGCATGTGGTCGTTCTGGAGGGTGTACGACACGCTCCAGCCCGACCTCGCGCCCCTCTCGGATCGGTCGGCGAGACCGCAGGCCGTGAACTCCGCAGGCTTGATCGGGCTAACGATGCCCAACGGCGTCAAGATCACGAGGAGCAACCTGGACGCCTGGATCCGGCCGCAGCTTCCGCCGCCCGGCGTCCCTTCTGACCCCGAAGACGCCACGGTGTGGAACTGGTCCGTCGACAGGTCGGTTGTCTCTCGTCCCGTGTACCTGCGTGAGCCCGACACCACGAAGCAGTGGACGGATCTCGTCTCGGGTGTGCCCGGTCATCCCGGTTCGTACCTTGGCGACGTGTACAAGGCCGGGAGCAATCGTTCCCAGATCATGTTCGATCCGTGGAACGGCCGACCGGCCTGGCCGCTGATGCGGCCGCATCCGGGGCAGCGCCCGCCGTTCTCCCCCAACGGACACTCGGGAGCCCCGTGGCTCGGCGAGGACGTGATGTCGCCCATGGTCGGCGCGACGGATCCATGGGCGGGCCGAGAAGACGGTCTGTGCCCGCAGGGCGGCACCCTGCGGACGTACAACGTGGTGACGATCCAGCGGCCGATCCAGGTGACCGCGGCGGGCGCCACCGATCCCGATGGTGCGCTGTTCGTGCTCGCACACGACAAGCGGGCGGTCCTGGACGGGACCAAGCCGGCGGAGCCGTTGGCGATCCGCGCCAACGTGGGTGACTGCATCGCGATCACCCTGACGAACGAGGAAACCGACGCCAGCATGTTCAACGGTTTCGCGAAGACGAACATGCACATCCACCATGTCCAGTTCGACCCGCAGGCGTCCGACGGCGTGATCACCGGCATGTCCTTCGAGCAGTCGGTGCGCCCGTACAAGCTGGTCGATCCGACGCTCACCGCGGCCGCGAACGCCGGCGCATCGACCCTGAAGTTGTCGAGCGTGTCGAAGTTCAAGCCGGGTGTGTGGATCGGCGTCGGTCTCGGCACGGAAGATATCGAGATCCGCCAGATCGTCTCGGTCAACGGCGGCAAGAAGTCCCTCAAGCTGAACAAGCCGCTCGCCCTGACGCACGCGAACGGGCAATGGGCCGGCGTGGAGTTCGTGCAATACCGCTGGTACCCGGACGTCTTGCTGGACAACATCTTCTGGCACGACCACACGGACGGGATCCACGGATGGGCGCACGGCCTCGTCGGGCAGCTCATCGTTGAGCCGCCGGGATCCACGTATCACGACCCGGTCACCGGAGAGGTCGTGGACTCCGGAACGATCGTCGACATCCGCACCGACAGTCCGTTGTCTCCGGGCTCGGTGACCGGCAGCTTCCGCGAGGTCGTCCTGTGGGCGATCGACGAGAACCCGGCGGCCGCGGCGACGTGGAACCTCCGCGCCGAACCGTGGGCCGATCGAGTGGGCGACCCTTCGCTGTTGTTCAGCTCATACGCGCACGGCGACCCGTACACGCCGATGCCTCGCGCCTACCCCGGCGATCCGGTCGTCATAAGGACGATCGACGTCGGCCCCGACATGGACGCGCTGCACGTGGACGGGCACCGCATGTGGCTCGAGAACCGATACATCGACACCGCGTCGGGCGCACCTCTGGCGACGCCCACCGACACGTTGCGCTACGGCGTGTCCGAGAAGTTCACGATGATCCTGCGTGGAGGCGCGGGAGGTCCCAACGCCGAACCGGGCGACTACCTGTACATGAACGGCGTCAACCGCCGGTTCGAGGCCGGCGCCTGGGGCATCATCCGCGTGCTGGGAGGGGGCACGAGCGACCTGCAAGAGCTGCCCGGACGGCCTGCTCCGGCCCCGGGTTCGCTCCCGACTCCGACCGGAGGACGTCCTCCCGCCACGACCGACGTGGGGACCCCGTGTCCCGTCGGCTCGACCGTGCACGCCTTCGACGTGAGCGCCGTCGATGTGAGCAGCGCCCCGCACGGCCAGAAGACGGTGTACGCGCTGACCTCCAACGCCGATGCGATCAGACGCGGGCTCCAAACGCCCGAGCCGCTCACGCTGCACGTCTCGGCCCGCGAATGCGTGGAGGTCACCTTCAGGAACCAGCGGTCCTCGGGTCGGTCGTCGTTCCACCTCGGCATGCTCGAGCGTGGGATCGGCTCGAGCGGCGTGAACGTGGGCTACAACCCCGAGCAGACCGTGGCGCCCGGCGGTTCGAGGCTCTACCGCTTCTACGCCGACACCGACCGCATCGGCGGGGGCCTGATCTCGGACTACGGCGACGTCACGTCGACCGGCGTCGAGGGGCTCTACGGCGCGGTCGTCGTGTCGCCCGAACGGTCGACGTTCACGAACCCGATCAGCGGTCAGCCGACCGACGTGGGGACCAGAGTCGACGTGCACACACCCGGGCAGCCGTCGTACCGCGACTTCTCGGTGTTCATGTCCGACAACGATCCGAGGATCGGTCAGAACACGATGCCGTACCCGACCGCGGTTGACGGGCCGGCGCTGATCAACTATCGGACCGCGCCCAGGGCCGACCAGGTGGGTCAGTTCAGTTCGCTGGTGAACGGGGATCCGGCCACGCCACTGTTGCGGGCCTACCCGAACGACCCCGTACTGGTGCACGTCTGGGTGACGCCCGGAAGCGAGCAGGCGCACGTCATGTCGCTCGGCGGGATGTCGTTCCCGACGGACCGCTTGCTGCCGGGGAGCAGCCTGCTCCAGGCGCGTGGCCTGGTCCCCTGGGAAGGGATCCACCTGTCGATCTACGGAGGCGCCGGCGGGCCCGCCGGCACCTTGGGGGACTTCTTCTACGGCGACATCCGGCGACCCTTCACCGAGGGCGGGATGTGGGGCCTGTTCCGGGTCCTGTCCGACCCGCAGTGCCCGATCCAACCTCTGGACGGGGGTGCCTGCGGCTGACGATCGCTGGGTAGGTCGTGGCGGGCGCCTATGATGTCGCGCCCGACGATCGCGACGTGACACGATCCGGAGCTATGGCGCGGACAGAGACGATCGACTGAGTTGCGCGGCCCACTCGTCGACGGCCCGTGGCTCGCGGCGCACCTGCGCGATGTCGTCGTGGCCGACGTCCGGTGGGCCCCAGGTCGGGGGTACGACGTCGCGAGGATCTCCTTCGAGGCGGGGCACATCCCGAGCGCGGTGTTCCTCGATGTCCAAGAAGACCTCGCCGCGCCGGCCTTCGACGGTCCGGGGCGGCACCCCCTCCCGTCGCCGGAGGCGTTCGCCGCGAGCATGGCGCGAGCGGGGATCGGAGACGGCACCTCGGTGGTGGCCTACGACGATGCGCAGGGCTCGCTCGCGGCGCGGCTCTGGTGGATGCTCGACGCCGTGGGGGAGCGGATCGCGCTGCTCGACGGTGGGCTGGCGAGCTGGGCCGGTCCGCTCGAGACTGGGCCCGCGGAGGCGACGCGTCGGCCCGGGGTGTTCACGCAGCGGCCGTGGCCTGCGGACGCGGTCGTCGACGCCGTCGAGGTCCAGCGGGCACTCGCGGCGGGCGACGCCACCGTGCTCGACGCCCGCATGCCCGAGCGCTACCGCGGCGACGACGAACCGCTCGATCCGGTGGCGGGTCACATCCCCGGCGCCGTCAGTGCGCCCTGGGTCGGGAACCTCGGCGCTGAGACGGGCCGGTTCCTCCCGCTCGGCCAGCTGCGCGCACGGTTCGAACGGCTCGGCGTGGGGAGCGATCGCCCCGCGATCGCCCAGTGCGGTTCCGGCGTGACTGCGTGCCACGACCTGTTCGCGATGCGGCTCGCGGGGTTGCACGGCGGACGCCTGTACGAGGGATCGTGGTCCGACTGGGTCCACGACGGGACGCGACCGGTCGCCACGGGCGAGGAACCTGGAGACCCGGGCTAGATCGACATCCGCTTGTTCGGCTGGTGCACGAGCGGCTCGGTCATCGCGCCGAAGCGGTTGACGTCCTGCTCCCAGTCGACACGGCGTCGGTACGCCGACGGGCTCACGCCCGTGTGCTGGTGGAACGTGGTCGTGAAGTGCGACAGGCTGTTGAAACCGACCCGGTGGCAGATCTGCGTCACGGAGAGCTCGGTCTCCCGAAGGAGCTCGGCGGCGCGATCGATGCGGAGCCTGATCAGGTAGCGGTACGGTGGCACGCCCACGAACGCCGTGAACTGCCGGGTGAAGTAGTAGGGGCTGAGCGAGGCCTCCTGCGCGATCGCGCGGAGGTCCACGTCGCGGTCGAGGTTCGCGGCGAGGAACACCTGCACCTCACGGATGCGGCGCTGAAGGTATGGGCTGGGAAGGTCGTGCTCCGCGGACAGGGTCATGCGCTCCCCTCTCTCCTGCATAAGGGTACGCCCGGAAGGGGGGTTGCGGCTTCCGGAATCCTGCCGGGTTGGGCGAGGCGCTGAACGACCGTTCAGACCATCTTCTCGGGCCGCACGGCCTCGTCGTATTCCTCCGCGGTGAGATGGCCGAGCGCGAGCGCCGCCTCCCTCAGGGTGGTGCCCTCGTGGTGCGCCTTCTTCGCGATCGCGGCGGCGTTGTCGTAGCCGATCCGAGGGGAGAGGGCCGTCACGAGCATCAGCGAACGGTTCACGAGCTCGTCGATGCGTTCGCGGTCCGGTTGCAGGCTCTCCACGCAGAACTCGCGGAACGTGCGGCAGACGTCGGCGAGGATCGCGGTCGAGTGCAGCAGGTTGCGGATCATCACCGGCTTGAAGACGTTCAGCTCGAAGTTCCCCTGGGACCCGGCGACCTTGATCGCCGTGTCGTTCCCGATCACCTGCGCGGCCACCATCGTCATCGCCTCGGACTGCGTGGGATTGACCTTGCCGGGCATGATCGACGAGCCGGGCTCGTTCTCGGGGAGCACGAGCTCGCCCAGGCCGCTCCGCGGGCCCGAGCCGAGCCAGCGGATGTCGTTCGCGATCTTCATCAGCGAGGCGGCGAGCGTGGTCTCCGCGCCGCTCGCGAAGACGAGTGCGTCGTGTGCCGCGAGGGCCGCGAACTTGTTCGGCGCGCTGACGAACGGCAGTCCCGTGAGCTCGGCGATCTTCGCGGCGCACGCCTCGGCGAACCCGGGGGGCGCGTTCAGGCCGGTGCCGACCGCCGTGCCGCCGATCGCGAGCTCGTAGAGGCCGGGGAGCGTCGCCTCGAGCCGGGAGAGGTCGGCGTCGAGCTGCGCGACGTACCCGCCGAACTCCTGGCCGAGCGTGAGCGGGACGGCGTCCTGCAGGTGCGTGCGGCCGATCTTCACGATGTCGGCGAACTCGGCGGCCCGGGCGGCGAGGGCGTCGCGGAGCTCGGTGACGCTCGGGATCAGCCGCTGGACGATCGCCATCGCCGCGGCGATGTGCATCGCGGTGGGGAACGTGTCGTTCGAGGACTGCGACATGTTCACGTGGTCGTTCGGGTGCACCGGCGACTTCGAGCCGAGCTCGCCGCCCGCCATCTCGATCGCGCGGTTCGAGATGACCTCGTTCACGTTCATGTTCGTCTGGGTGCCCGAGCCCGTCTGCCACACATAGAGCGGGAAGTGGTCGTCGAGCTTGCCCTCGATCACCTCGTCGGCGGCGTCGACGATCAGCGCGGCGATCTCGGCGTCGAGGTGGCCTCCCTCGCGGTTCGCCAGCGCGGCCGCCTTCTTCAGGATCGCCTGGGCGTATACCACCTCCATCGGCATGCGGTCGGCCGCGGGGTCGCCGATCGAGAAGTGGTGGAGGGAGCGCTCGGTCTGGGCGCCCCAGTAGCGCGAGGCGTCGACCTCGATGGCGCCGATGCTGTCGGTCTCGGTGCGGAACTCGGTCATGGCGTGAACCTCCGGAGTTGTGACGCCGCCATCGTCCCAAACGTGGGCGAACCTGGCGCGCCCAGGCCCTGTCACATCGTCGAGACGACCTCGGGGCGGATCCGGATGCTCACCCGAACCATGCCCGGCGTTCGCCCCTCGAACGCGTCGACGCCGAGGTACTTGTTGGCCAGCCGGTCGATGCCCTCGTCGGCGCGCTCGTGGGTCATCTCGACCACCCGGCCCCGCACCGCGACCATCGTGTAGCCGTCGCCCGCCGCGGTCACCGAGATCGCGACGCGGGGATCACGATGGAGGTTGTTCGTCTTCACGCGGCCCTCGGCGCTGTTCACGACGATGTCGTCGCCGTCCATCTCGACCCAGACGGGGCTCACCTGCGGCGAGCCGTCGGGCATGACGGTGGCGAGATGCCCGAAGTTCTTCCCCTCGAACAGGGCCTTCTGATCGTCGGTGAGCATTCGGGGCCTCCTGTGGCGGTCCGTCATCGGAGGCGCCAGGGTAGCCCACCACCTCGGTTGGGGTCCGGTATCGTGCCGCCAGTGCGCGAGGCGGGAGGTCCGACGTGACGACGTTCGACGTGGGGATCGTGGGCGGTGGGATCCACGGGGCCGCGGCCGCGTACCACCTGGCGGGGCGCGGGCACTCGGTCGTGCTGTTCGAGCGGGGCACGCCGGCCTCGGGGCCCACCGGGCGCTCGAGTGCCGTGTGCCGGGCGTACTACACGAACGGGTTCCTCGCGCGGGCGGCGCGCGACAGCATCGCGATGTTCGAGCGCTTCGAGGAGCTCACCGGGGTCGACGCCGGCTATCACCGCACAGGGATGACGTATCTGCACCCGCTCGAGGACCTCGAGGCGATGCGGGACGCGGTCGCCCGCCTGAACGACTTGGGGATCGAGACCGACTTGCTCCAAGGCGACGCGATCGCGGCACGCCTGCCGGGGTTCGACCTCGACGGCGTCGGGGCCGCGGCGTTCGAGCACGGCGCGGGGCACGCCGACCCCCATGCGAGCACCGAGGGTCTCGCGCGGAAGGCGGCGGCCGACGGGGCCCAGATCCGGTCGGGGACCGAAGTCGTGGCCCTGGGACCGGCGGCGTCGGGCGGCGGCGTGATCGTGACGGCCGACGGCACGCCGACGAGCTGCGGTCGGATCCTGATCGCGGCGGGCCCCTGGACGAAACCGCTCGCACTGCAGGCCGGCGCCGACCTCCCGCTCACGGTCGAGCGGCACATCGTCGGCACGTTCCGCTGGGCCGGCGCGGCCCCGGTGCCCGCGCACGGCGACCTGGTGCAGGGCTACTACCTGCGTCCCGAGGGCGAGGCGCAATTCCTGATGGGACCGGTGCATCCCGAGCCCGAGGCCGACCCCGACGACTACGCCGAGGAGATCGCGCCCGCCGAGGTCGAGCGCCTGGCGACGATGGCTGTGCGCCGCGTGCCGGGGCTTTCCGTCGCCGAGTCCACGCGCGGCTGGGCGAGCCTGTACGACGTGAGCCCGGACTGGCAGCCGGTGATCGGCGAGATCGCGCCCGGGGTGTTCGTGGACGCCGGGACGAGCGGCCACGGGTTCAAGCTCGCGCCCGCACTCGCGCGCCACGTCGCCGACCTGATCACGGGCGCCGACGTTGATCCCGGGCTCGCCGCCTTCGACCCGTTCCGGTTCGAGCACGGCGGGGAGCTCGCGGCCGGTTACGGGGACGCGCGCATCCTGGGCTGAGGCCCTACACCGGGCCCAGGTCGAACCAGCGCGTCCAGTCGGGTTGGCGCCGTTCGCCGGAGCCCCACACGCTCCGGCCGTGGATCGTGAACCCGGGCTCGCCTTCGTCGATCGGGTGGTATCGGACCACAAGGGTGCGCGGGGACGGCTGCGCCACGGGATAGATGCGACAGCAGGAGGAGGCGGTGTCGCCGTATGCGAACACCACCTCGTCGCGGGTGTTCAGCCGGAAGAACCCGCTCATGGCTACGTCGTCGAGTTTGACCCAGACGCCCGGTCGATACCCCCGGCGGGGGAGGAGGCCGGCGTCGAACCCCGGATAGAAGGTGACCGTGAGCTTGATCCGGCCGGCGCCGGTGTGGGTCGCCCCGACCCACCGCAGGTCGTACGGGCCGCGAGCGTCGTTGCGATCCCAGACTCCCACGGCATGCGCCTGCGCGGGAACGAGCACGGCCAGCACGAGTCCGCCGATGATCACGGCGCGTCGACCCATCGATCTCGACCTCCTGATCTCGGTAGTGCGAGCGTACGCCCCTGCCCAACCCGTGCGTCAACCTATCCGGGCAAGCTGTCGGATCCCCTCATCCACCTGCACCCCAGGCGAGGGTCCCGCGCGGTAGCGGGTGCCGTCGGGCCGGAACCACCTGACCTGTCCTCCGCGGTCCCGGGTGAGCCGCCATCCCAGTTCGTGCACGAGCCTGTGGTGGAACGAACAGATCAAGACGAGGTTCTCGAGGTCGGTCCGGCCTCCGTGACGCCAGAACGTGACGTGGTGGGCCTGGGTGAACGCCCGAGCCCCGCACCCGGGGAACCGGCACTCACGGTCGCGGTGTCGGATCTGGCGCACCATCTGCGCCGAGGGCTCCCGCGTGAGGCGACCCATGCCGACGATCTCGCCGTTCGCGTTCTCCACCACGGTCTGGACCCGTGCATTGCAGAGCAGCCGTCTAACGGTCTCGGGGTGGAGCACCGGGCCTGCCTCGAGCTCTGCTCCGCCCGAGCCGGTCAGAAGGCCCTCGAGCGAGGCGTGCACGACCACGGTGGCCCGGTCGGGGTCGGGGTCGGTGGCGACACGCGCCGAACACACCGCGACCAGGGCATCGGCCCGGCGCGCGGGAGCATCCAGCGTCTCGTCTTCCCCGGGCATCTGGGGCACCCGAGCGGCCATGCGCTCCAGGGCCCGGACCACGATCGCCCCCGAGGCGGCGGGAAGCTCGGCCTGCAGGTGCCACCGGCGCCCTTCCTCGGTGTACCACCAGGAGAGGGTTCGGTCCCGTTCGGCGTCACGGTCCTCCTCGAGCGCAGGACGCACAACCAGGTCCCCCCGCCGACGGATCGCGCCGCACGAGACGGCGGTCGCCCACCGAAGAAGGTCCCGTTCGGTCTCGGGTGCCGCGAACCGGCAGAGTTCCACCACCTTGTCGATCCCGAGGGCACCCGAGGCGAGCGCCGCTGCGGTCAGCGGCAACCGAGCCAGCGCAGCCGCGGCCGCGACCCATCGATGGGCCTTCCAGGCAGAGATCCCGTAGCGCATCGAGACCCAGTGGGCGAGGTCGCGGGCGCCGTCGTCTTCCCAGGCTCCCGCCCGATCGATCTCGGCGATCAGCCCGAGGAGCTCGAGGTTGGCCGCCCCCATGCGGGCGTTCGCCGCATCGGCGGCAGCGACAAGATCCGGGCGCGTGTCGAACATGTGATCGAGGCTACCGACCCACGATCGCCCGGTCTGTGACCGCCGTCACGCTGGAGGCATGGTTCCTCCGGCCCGGCCCGGCCTGCCCCGGCGCGGCGCGGCGTGCTGCGTCCCGTGCTTGGATACGGAGATGACCCTGCTCGCCGGAGCCGACGCACGGGTGATCACGCCGACCCTCGGGGGTGCGCCCGTGTTCCTGGCGGGGTTCCAGGGGGATCGACGGGCGACCGGCCTGCATCGGGACCTCCGCGTCCGCACGCTGGCGCTCTGCGAGGAGGACGGCCGACCGTTCGTCCTCGCCGTCTGCGACCTGATCGGGCTGCTGCGCCGGGACACCCTGACCGTCCGAGCCGCGGTTGCCGACCTGAGCGCGGACGTGGTCGTCGCCGCCACCCACACCCACAGTGGGCCCGACACGATCGGCCTGTGGGGACCGGACCGGGCCACGACCGGCGTCGACGGGGCGGACCTGACCCGCATCCTCCGCTGCGTGGTTGCCTCGATCCGCGCGGCGCTCGCGGGGCTCGAGCCCGCTCGGCTGCGTGCCACGTCGGCCCGGGCCGAGGGCGTCGTACAGAACTATCGGGATCCCGAACTCGTCGACGACGACATCGCCGCGCTGGCGCTCGAGCGGCCCGACGGGTCGTCTATCGCGACCTTGGTGAGCCTCGGCGTGCACCCCGAGGTCCTGGACGGCGACGCGACGGTCGTCAGCGCCGACATGGCGGGTGCGTGCTGCGACGCGATCGAGGCGGCCCGCGGCGGCGTGGCCGTGTGGGTCGCCGGTGACCTCGGCGGGATGCAGTCGCCGGCCGAGGGGTCGAGGACCCCGGAGGAGGCCGAGCGCAAGGGGCAGCTCGTTGCGGCCGCCGCGCTGCGGGCGCTCGAGCACGCCGACCCGGTGGAGATGCCGCGCGTCCGGTATGCCGGCGCCGAGGTCGCGCTGCCGCTGTGGAACCCCCGCTACCGCAGGGCGATCCGGGCGGGCCTCGTGGGGGGCGACCTCCGCGGCGACGGGACGATCGTGACCGACGTCGGCGTGCTGGACCTCGGCGGAGCGCGGGCCGCATGCTGGCCCGGGGAGGTGCTGCCCGCGCTCGGTCTCGAGTCCAAGAGGCGCCTGGCTGCCGACGTGCCGCTCTTGATCGGCCTCGCGAACGACGAGCTCGGCTACATCCTTCCTCGGGAGGTCTTCGTGGAGCCTGAGGACTGGGATGATCCCGACCCCCACTACGAGGAGAGCATGAGTCTGGGCCCCGAGACGGGGCCGCTGCTCCTCGAGGCGCTCGACGCGCTGATCGGCGGGCTCACGACGTGACCGCCCCGATCCGCGTCACCCTCGTGCCTCACACCCACTGGGATCGAGAGTGGTACGAGCCGTTCTCGGTCTTCAGCGAGCGACTCGTCGAGATGATGGACACCCTCCTCGACCTGGAAGCCGCGGGCTTCCCGCACTTCCACCTCGACGGGCAGACCGCGATGATCGACGACTACCTCGAGCGGCGGCCCGAGCGGGCGGACGAACTGGCGCTTCGGGTGCGCGACGGCGGCCTGTCCGCGGGCCCGTGGGTCGCCCAGATGGACGAGTTCCTGGCGAGCGGCGAGTCGCACATCCGCAACCTGGAGATGGGCCTCACACGGGCGCGCGAGCTCGGTCGCGTGCTCGACGTCGGGTACATGCCCGACCAGTTCGGCCACATCGGGCAGATGCCGCAGATCCTGCGGGCCGGGGGCCTGGGGCGGGCGATGGTCTGGCGGGGAGTGCCGCGCGAGGTCGCCAGCTCGACGTTTCGATGGCGATCGCCCGACGGCAGCGAGGTCTTGACCGAGTACATGGTGTTCGGCTACTTCAACGGTGAGTCGTTCGATCGGACGATCGACGCGAAGGCGCTCGCCGAGGCGCTCGAGCGCAGCGTGGAGATGATGCGCCCGTTCATGCCGGGGGACCGGATGGTCGTGATGGTCGGCTACGACCATGCGGGGCCCGATGCGACGCTGCCGGAACGGCTCGCCGACGCCGCGGCGTTGACCCCCGGGATCGATGCCCGGATCGGTGGGCTGCGCGACCACCTGGAGGGGCGGACCCCCCACGGCCTCCCGGTGTGGGTCGGCGAGCTGCGGTCGTCCGCCCGGGCGCATCTGCTGCCCAACGTGTACTCGGCCCGCGTGCACCAGAAGAGGGAACGCGGACGGATCGAGTCGCTGATCGAGCGCTACGCCGAGCCGCTCGCGGCGCTCACGCCGGGCTTCGGCTGGCCCGCCGACGAGCTTGAGCGGGCCTGGACCCTCCTGTGCTGGAACGGGGCGCACGACACCGCCTGCGGGTGCTCCCACGACCAGGTAGCGCTCGATGCCGACGGCCGCTTCGAGGAGGTCCGCTCGACCTGTGAGGACATCATCGAGCGGTCGCTCACGTCGCTCGGCTCGCGCACGCGCGACGGAGGCGTGATCCGGTTCAACCCATCGCCGTTCGAGCGCGAGGGAGTTCCCCCGCTCGGGTACGCGGTGGAGCCGTCGGGGCGCGAGCCGGAGCTCGAGCCGGTGTCGCTCGTGGTCGTCGCCGGGTCGCTCGTCGCCGACGGGGTCGTGATGCGGCTGCTCGACGAGCCCGACGTCGGGGATCTGTACAACTTCTGCTACGAGGAGCCCGGCCAGATCCCCGCGGGTCCCGCGCTGATCGAGGTGCACGGGCACGAGGTCGAGGCGACCTGGCCGGGACTGCGGGTTCTCCTGCGCGTGACGCGCCGCGCGCCGGAGCCGTTCCTGCGGCTCGAGGGCGTGATCCACAACGAGCGGCCCGACCACCGGGTGCGGCTCCACGTGGCGCTCCCCGAGATCGTCTCGGGGTCGGTCGCGGGCTCGCCATTCGAGCTGGTCGAGCGCCCTTTGCTGGGCGAGGGGAGCGACGGCGAAGCCGCCTCGCCTACCTGGCCGGCCCGCCAGGTCGTCGCCGCGGGATCGGTGGCCGCGCTCCATGAGGGCGTCTTCGAGTACGAGGTCGTGGACGGCGCGGCGCTGGCCGTGACGCTGCTACGTTGCGTGGGCGTGATCAGCGCCGAGCGCCTGGCGACCCGCCCGTTCGAGGCCGGACCACGGACGCCGACGCCGGGCGGGCAGATGCTGGGGGAGACGGCGTTCGCACTGGGCGTGTGGCCGGACGCGCCAGTCCGCGAACCCGCGACGTTGCTCAAGGGCTGGGAACGATTCGGACTGCCGATCGCCGAAGCGCCAGCGGCGGGAGGCGGGGATCTGGTGTCGCGTGCGTCATTGCTGGATCTCGGGTCCGGCGAGGCGCAGGTGTCGAACGTCCGGCGCAGGGATGGCCGGGTCGAGGTGCGGCTGTGGAACCCGCTTCGGGAGGCCGAAGCACACGCCCGGGTCGCCGGCCGCGAGGTCTCGCTGAGCCACGCGAAGATCGAGACGATCGCGCTCGATGGCCCCGCGACGAGCTGACCGCGGCGATCCCCTCAGACGGGCGGAGGCACGACCCAGAAGTCCCGGGCGGAGGTGCAAGCGCCTGTCGCCGGCACCGACGCCCGCAGGACGAGGATCGGGTCGGGGACTCATGATCCCCTCACGCGCCTACGGGAGAAACCGGGAACGTGCGCTGACCTGGGGCTTTGTCCGGCCAGCCTTCGCGCAACTCGCTGAAGTGCGGCCAATATTTCTACATGGATTCTTACATCGCCTCGCATCCGGCCACCCGTACAGCTCGCAGATCCGCTCCTACGTCGTGGAGTCGGGCTGCGCGGTCCCGTCCTCCAGCGCGACGTAGGCGCGGCGCGTGATCCCGAGCCGCCGGCCGGCCTCGCCGACGCTCATGCCCCATCGCTCACGGTCGCGTCGGAGCATCACGGGGAGCATCGCCATTCCGCGACCGTAGCTCCCGGGTATGGGACATGGCTGGGCGGACAGCAGAACGGCCGGTCCGAAGACCGGCCCTTCCTACTGCGTCGCTGTGTTCGGTGGGCTGTCCGTCCTTCCGGCTATACCGCCCTCTTGATGATGTGGAAGTAGCCCGCGTGGGGTTCGTGATCCGGATACCCGATCGGGCCTTGTCCATCGATCGTGAATCGCCACTTGTACCAGCCCGGCGCCTGGGGAGACCATTGGAACTATGTCTCTTGGGTGAAGGTCCCGACGATCTGGTCCCACTCAAGAGCCAGCGCTTCGTCTACATGAATGATCGGGGTTTGCTTCAGCGTCACCTCCACCATCTGCGCGTCGGGCGTTCCCCACTTGCCCCAGAAGAAGTGATACTCGAGGGACGCATAGAACTGCTTGATGTCGGCCCATTGCCAGCCAAGCCGCGCCACGTCCACGGGAAGAAGGTTGACGAACATGTCACCATGGAACCACTCATCCTCGGTCCACGTGTAGGTGTCGTCCAAGAAGAGCTTGAACGTGCATCTTTCATACGGCGCCACTACATAGCCAGGTTCCAGGATCCTTGCCATGGCCTTCTGGTCGCACACGACCCGCCCGGCGGCGGCGGGCACCGTCGCCGTCCCGGAGAGCACCGTCGCCACCCGGCCGAAGGTCGCCAGCATCGAGAACATGCGCCTAGGTGTAGGGCGCTCACGCGTTGCACGGTCCATGGTTCTCCCCTCTGCCCCGTCTGGGCGACCTGTTGCGCGGGCAGGACCCAGCGGCTGGGGCCCGTTTGGCGCGGCCTTCACTACGTAGCAGTGTCCGCGTTCGCGATGCTGTAGATGCCGTTCGAGAACGAGCTGCACTTCGTACGTACGAAGTAGAGCGTCGTCGAGCCGTCGTTCTCG
>Ga0315273_10002390_pt1 | contig 22168 bp, 15 predicted proteins | sample YL17G02_0_MG_FD_205753 | JGI IMG/M metagenome (GOLD analysis project Ga0315273, IMG submission 205753) | Sediment microbial communities from Yellowstone Lake, YNP, Wyoming, USA - YL17G02_0 | ecosystem: Environmental > Aquatic > Freshwater > Lake > Sediment | place: USA: Wyoming | collected...
TTATATGAACTAAGAGGAACAGGCTAAAAGAGTCAGCAGTGGACTGATAAACCGATGGTGAATCAGGCACCCGCAACTTCTTCCCAGATGCGAGCGGCCTGGCAGGCCGCCTGGTCAAGGGAGCCGTTGTTGTCAATAGTGTAATCGGCCCGCTGCCTCTTGTAAATAAGAGATTCCTGAAACTTTTCCCTCCTTGCCAATTCGCCGGACTTCCAGCCGCGAAGTTCGGTAAGGCGCCTGAGACGCGTTTCGTCAGAGGCGTCGACATAGACGATCTTGTCGCAGATATCTTCAAGGCCGGCTTCGAAGATGAGCGGCGCGTCAATGACCACGGTGCGACAGGCACCGCCGCGAACGACTTTGCCGCTGGCGGCACCGCCGCGGGCGGCCTCGATGATGCGTCTGGTTTCGGCGATTACGGCCGGGTGGATAATGGCGTTCAATTTCTCGATGGATGAGGCGTCCTGGAATGCCCGGTCGGCAAGGAGCTGTCGCGATACTTCGCCGCCGGCCAGTACGTCCTGACCGAATTCGCGGGCGACAAGTTCCTTGACCTCGGGGCGAGCGAGGACCTCATGGGCTATCTTGTCGGCGTTAACAACCGTGGCGCCGAGGCGGGCGAAGGCCTCTGCGACGGTGGACTTGCCGGAGCCGATGCCGCCGGCGAGGCCGATGACGAGGCAGCGGTGTTTTCCCATCTTAACCTCCCGCCTCGAGCCAGTTGGCGCCGGAGCCGACGTTGACGACGATTGGGACGGAGAGCTCGAGGGCGCCGGTCATGCCGGATTTGATGAGCTCTGATTCGGATGCGACAAGATCCTCAGGCATTTCGAAGACGAGCTCGTCGTGTATCTGGAGGAGCATGCGCGCGGGGGAGCGGGTTTGGCGGTGGCGGCGGTCGATTGAGATCATGGCGCGCTTTATGAGGTCGGCGGCGGAACCCTGGATGGTGGTGTTGACGGCCATGCGCTCGGCGGCGTTCAAATTACGGGGGCTCCGGGCCTCGATGCCGCTCAAGTAACGGCGGCGGCCGAGGATAGTCGTCACGTAGCCGTTTTCCTTCGCGGCCAAGAGCGTGTCCTTAATGTAGCCCTCGACGCTTGCGTACCGCTGGAAGTAACCGTCGATGAACTGGGCGGCCTCGGAGACGGAGATGCCGAGCTGCTTTGCGAGGCCGTAGGGGCTCTGGCCGTAGATGATGCCGAAGTTGACGGCCTTGGCCATGCGGCGCATGTCGCCCGTCACGTCGGCGTCCGATACGCCGTAGATCTCGCGGGCGACGAAGTTGTGGATGTCCTCGCCGTTTATGAACGCCCGGGTGAGGGCCTTGTCGCCGGAAAGGTGCGCGGCGACGCGCAGCTCGATCTGCGAATAGTCCGCGGCGACGAGGGCCCAGCCGGGGCGCGTGGTAAAAGCGCGGCGGATCTTTTTGCCGAGCTCGGTGCGGATGGGGATATTCTGGAGGTTCGGGTCGCTCGACGAGAGGCGGCCCGTGGCGGTGCCGGTCTGGTTGAAACTGCAGTGGACGCGGCCCGTCTTGGGCGAGACCATTCGCGGGAGGGCGTCGAGATAGGTGCTCTTCAGCTTTGCGAGGCTCCTGTACTCGAGGACCAGGCGCGCAAGGGGGTCGGCCTCGGCGAGGCGTTCGAGGACGTCGTTGTCGGTCGAAAAGCCGGTCTGGGTGCGGCGGCCGGGGCGGAGTTTGCGCTCCTTGAAGAGGACCTCGGCAAGCTGCTGGGTGGAGGAGATATTGAACTCGCGGCCGGCCTCTTTGTAGATTTTCTTTTCGAGGGCGGAGAGCTCGATTTCGAAGTCGCGGCCCATCGACAGGAGGTACTCGCTGTCGAGGCTCACGCCGGCGGATTCCATGCGGGAGAGGACCTCGACGAGGGGCACTTCGAGGTCGTAGAAAAGGCTCGCGAGCCTCAAGGCGTCGAGCTGGCCCTGAAGGAGGCTAAAGAGGCGCAGCGCCACCTCGGCGTCTTCGCCGGAGTATTGGGCGACGCGCTCGGACGGGACGGCGTCGAGGGTGATCTCGTTTTTGCCGGAGCCGATGAGGTCGGTGATGGGGATCATCTTGTAGTTCAGAAAGTCGGCCGCGAGGTCGTCGAGGGCGTAGCGGCGGCGGCCGGGATCGATCAAATACGCGGCGACCATCGTGTCGAAGCGGACGCCGCGGACTTCGACGCCGGCCTGGCGCATGACGGTGACGTCGAACTTCAGGTTTTGGCCGATCTTGCCCTTAAGGGGATTTTCGAGATGGGGCTTCAATGCGGCCAAGACGTGAGACTCGTCGAGGCGCTTTTCGCCTTCGGGGCAGCGAACGGGGACGTAGTACGCGCGGGCCTGCCTGAAGGCAAATGACATCCCGACGAGGAGGCTGTCGACGGGCGACGTGCCGGTCGTCTCGGTGTCAAACGAGAAGACGTCGGCGGCGTCGATCTCGGCGAGGAGGCGCCGGAAGGTCTCGGCGTCGTTGACGAGCGTGTACTCGGCGGAGGATTCGGAGGAAGTCTCGGCGAGCGCGGAGAGCATCGACCGGAAATCGAAACGCCGGAAGAGCGCGGAAAGGGCCGCCCGGTCGGGGGCGCGGCACTTCATGTGGTCAAAGTCGATCTTGAGCGGCACCTTCGTATCTATCGTGACGAGTTGCCTGCTCTGGCGGGCGTCGGCGGCGTGGGCGCGGATGCTCTCGCGCGTCTTTTCGCCTTTTATGTCGCCGGCCTTCTCCAATACGGCCTCGAGGGTCCCGTAGGATTGGATGAGGGCGAGGGCGGTCTTTGGGCCGATGCCGGGGACGCCGGGGACATTGTCCGTGGCGTCGCCGGAGAGGGCCATCATATCGGTGACCTGCTCGGGGGCGATATTCATTTCGGCGCGGAGGGTCTCGACGGTGAGGTAGGAGTCTTTCTTGTTGTCCCAGACGCAGACGTGAGGCCCGAGGAGCTGCAGGGCGTCCTTGTCGCGGGTTACGATAACGGCGGTGTGCCCCTTGTGTGCGGCGGCGGCCGCGAGGGTTCCGAGGACGTCGTCGGCCTCGTAGCCTTCGACGGAGAAGACGGGAATATGATAGGCGTCGAGGGCCTTGCGGATCCATTCGAACTGGACGGCGAGGTCGTCGGGCATGGGCTTGCGGTGGGCTTTGTATTCGGCGAAGGCTTCGTGGCGAAAGGTGGGGGCGGCGGTGTCGAAGGCGACGGCGAGGTAGTCGGGTTTCTTCTCGCGGATAATCTTTTGCAGCATGGCGAGAAAGCCGTATATCGCGTTGGTGGGGAGGCCGTCGGGGGCGGTGAGGCCGGTCCTGATGGCGTAATACGCCTGGTAGGCCTGGGAGTTGCCGTCGATGAGGAAGACCTTCTTATCGACCATAGCGAGATGTCCAAGCGGCTCGGCGAACCTGCGGGAGAAGGCGCTGTCGGGCCTGCGGCCCCGTGTGCGACCTGGCAATGCGGGAAGGCTTGCCCTGCGGGTTCCCCCGAAAAACGAGCATCACTCCGGCGGAGGTTTTATCGAAGGCGCAACCGCCGAATGCGCGTTACTTCCAGACAAGCGGGAAAAGAAATCGCGGCTCGAGAGCGAAGAAAGATTGGGACTTTTTCCGAAATGTTCGCTAACAAGTATATCAGATTGGACAAGGGCGTCAATAGGTAAGGCAAAAAAACTTTGTGACTTGGCGGGACACGCTGGACGGGGGCAGAACGGCGGGCGTAACTAATGGCTGCTTAACGAGATATGACGAGGTAGCCGGGCGAGATATTGTCGGAGGCGTTTCGAGAGAATAGGTTTCTTCGGCTGATGTGCGCGTGATATAATACGGGCGTGTTGTCCGGCGGAAAGACCGCCGCGCAGACCGAACGAGGTTGCATTCCACGTTGGCTGGGCATAGAGGGGCCGGGTAAAGGTGCATATGAAACTATTCGTGACGGGGGGATGCGGCTTTATCGGGTCGAACTTCATCCGATTTGCCCTGGCGCACCGGCCGGACGTGTCGATCCTCAACTACGACAAGCTCACGTACGCGGGGAACCCCGAGAACTTAAGCGACGTCGCGGGGGACGCGCGATACGGATTTGTGAAGGGCGACGTCGCGGACCGCGCGGCGGTGGCGGCGGCGCTTGACGAGAGCTTTGACGCGGTGGTCAACTTCGCGGCCGAGACGCACGTGGACAGGTCGATACTCGACGCGGGGGAGTTCATCAGGACCAACGTCCTCGGGACGCAGGTGCTCCTCGAGGTTGCGCGCGCGCGGGGGACGCAAAAGTTCGTGCAGATATCGACCGACGAGGTGTACGGAGCGCTCGGCGCGACGGGGTACTTCACCGAACAGACGCCTATCGCCCCCAACAGCCCCTACTCGGCGTCAAAAGCCGCGGCGGATCTCGTCGCGCGGTCGTACTTCCATACGTTCGGGATGCCGGTCGTCGTGACGCGGTGCTCGAATAACTTAGGGCCGTACCAGTTTCCGGAGAAACTGATACCGCTGTTCGTGACGAACGCGCTTGCCGGCGAAAAGCTGCCTCTCTACGGCGACGGCGGAAACGTACGCGACTGGATACACGTGGACGATCATTCGAGCGCGATACTGGCGGTACTCGACAGGGGCGCGCCGGGCGAGGTTTACAATATCGGCGGAGGCAACGAGCGCGCGAACGTCGACATAACGAAACAAATACTTCGAATCCTGGGCAAGTCTGAGACGCTCATAAAATTCGTGCAGGACCGGCCCGGCCACGACAGGCGATACGCGATCGACAGCACGAAGACTCGAGATGCCCTCGGCTGGGCGCCGGCGCGCGGGTTCGAGGAGGCGCTCGAGGCCACGGTCAAATGGTACGTCGAGAACCGGCGCTGGTGGGAGCGCGTCAAGTCCGGCGCGTACCGGGAGTATTACCAGAAGCAGTACGGGAACCGATAGCAAGCGCGTGCTCAATGGAGAACCCAAGAATCAATCGATGAGGTCGAGCAATGAATCGCCAGGAGCAGGCACAGACAACCATGCATACACGGCATAAGATAATAATCGGCGACTCCAGGGCGATGGTCGAGGTGCCGAATGAGTCCGTTCATCTGGTAGTGACGTCACCGCCGTACTGGCAACTTAAGGACTACAACGATGAAAGCCAAATAGGTTACAACGACACATACGAGGATTACATAAACAACCTGAGTCTTGTCTGGAGCGAGTGCTACCGCGTCCTTCACAGCGGTTGCCGGCTCTGCGTGAATATTGGAGACCAGTTCGCCAGGTCGGTGTACTACGGACGATACAAGGTGATCCCCATCAGGACGGAGGTGACGAAGTTCTGCGAGACGGCCGGGTTCGACTACATGGGCGCCATAATCTGGCAGAAAGTGACGACGTGCAACACAACAGGCGGTGCAACCGTGATGGGGTCGTTCCCATATCCGCGGAACGGGGTCGTCAAGATAGACTACGAGTTCATACTCCTGTTCAAGAAACGCGGCACAGCGCCGAAGGTAACTGCTGAGGCAAGGGAACTCTCCCGGCTTACCACTGAAGAGTGGAATGAGTATTTCAACGGTCACTGGACATTCCCGGGCGAGCGCCAGCTGAACCATCTGGCGATGTTTCCAGAGGAACTGCCAAAGCGGCTTATAAGGATGTTCAGTTTCGTGGGCGAGACGGTCCTTGACCCGTTTGTGGGCAGCGGGACGACGGCTCTAGCGGCAATGAACCAGGGCCGCGATTCGATAGGCTACGAGATAAACGCCGAGTTCTCACCGGTCATAAGGGGACGCCTTGGCGCGGCGCAAGGGAACATGTTCGCGAACGCGAGCGTGGAGATCGTCCAGGCGACGGAGAGGCGAGATGACGTCGGCGCGAGACGCGCTTCGCTTCCGTACGTGTTCAAAGATCCTATCGCGCTTAAGCGCAAGATCGATCCCAAGCGACTGACGTTCGGGTCACGCATTGACAGCAAGCCGGAGTCAGCGGCTGACGGCCAGCACACGGTGAGGCAAGTGGTCTCGCCAGAGATTATGGTGCTTGACAGCGGCCAGAAGATACGGCTTATTGGGATTCGCGCCGAAGCGCCGGCTGAGCACCTTGCGGTGCGCTATCTCGAAGAGAAGGTGAAAGGGCAGAAGGTGTTCCTCAGATTCGATGAGACCAAGTTCGACGACGATGGCAACTTGCTTTGCTATCTGTACCTCAAGAACAAGACGTTCGTCAATGCCCACCTTGCGCGCACGGGGTTTGTCAGCGTCGACGACGCGGGCAAGTACAGGCTGAAGTCGAAACTGTTGTCGGAAGGAGAGCGTGCCAAGTGGCAAAGGAATGGGTCCTTAACCAGTCAATGAACCGCTGGGGCCTGAACAAGAAGAACAGCGTCGGGGCAGTTTCCGAGCAAATCAGATTGTGCGCCCCCAAGGAACTGGATGACTGGAGACGCTATTACTACACGAATGTAAAACCAAAGGAATATATAGACGATCTCGGGAGGAAACTTCACACCAAGATAACCGAAGTGATTCAGTGCGAGATTTCCGAGGTCACGGAAGAAGACTGCATAGGGTACATGCACGAAGTCGTTATCGATAGGACGTTTGCGGGCTATCAGAATGAGATCAAAACGGTTTATGGGATTCTTCAGAGCAAGCTTGGCGTGCGGGTCGTGCCGGCACCTGATGAATGGGACAGGCTCTACAACGTTGATTTCTACATTGAGGTCGGCAAGAGGCGCATTGGGCTGCAGATAAAGCCCGTAAGCTTCAACCAGTTTGCAGAGAGCCACAAGTGGCGCGCGATGCAGCGGGCAACACACGACGAGTTCACGCGGAAAGAGGGAGCCGCGGTCTTCATCGTGTACTCGGTGGGAAAGGGCGAGAATAAGGAGATAGCCAACCTTGAGGTGGTGGACGAGATTCGGAGCGAGATCAAGAGGCTAAGTGCCGGTTAGCCGCAGTAATCAAGCGCGGGTGCTCATTGATGATGGCGCCTTAACGGAGGGGTGGCGATGCGGATACTCGGGATAGATCCGGGCACGAGGACCGTCGGTTACGGCGTGATAGAGGTCGACGGCAACAGCATGAGGGCGGTCGATTACGGGATCATCGACGCGAGCGCGGCCGAGGGGTACGCGAGGAGATTTGCGTTCATCCACGAGCAGCTGTACCGCGTGATCATGCGCAACCACCCGGACGTGGCGGCGATTGAAGAGGTATTCGCATCGAAGGCGATGAAGCGGTCGATAGAGATCGGCGAGGGGCGCGGCGTGGCGATCCTGACGTCGGCTCTGGCGGGGCTGCCGGTCGAGTCGTACAGCGTCAAGACGGTGAAGAAGAGCGTCGTCGGCAGCGGCAGCGCGCAGAAGGACCAGGTGCAGAAAATGGTGAAGCTGCTTTTGGGTCTTGCGGAGACGCCGAAGCCGGACGACGCGGCGGACGCCTTGGCGATAGCGATATGCCACAGCCACCGGTTGAGGCGCACCGCGCTCGACAAATACGCCGTTAAGGCGGCCGACGTGGATTGACGATGGCGAAGAGGGAGCTCGAAAAGGCGCCGCTTCTGACGCCGGTGCGTTTCGTCAAGGGGGTCGGGCCCGCGACGGCCGAGCTCCTTTCCAAGGTCAACGTGCACACCGCAGGCGATCTCCTCTATTACGCCCCCCGTGCCTGGCAGGACAGGACAGTCCTTATTCCCATCGGCGAAGCGGCCGAGGGGCGGACGGGGATGTTTCTCGGGCGGATGGTCGACGCGCGCCTCAAAAAGCTCGGGTGGCGAAAGTCGCTGTTTGAGATCGTCATCGAGGACGAGACGGGCGACATAAAGGCCACGTGGTTCAACCAGCCTTACGTCGCGGACAAATTGTCCGAGGCCGACAAGGTCCTCATCTGGGGCAAGGTCACCAAGTACAAAAACGCGCTCCAGGTCGCAAGCCCCGAGTTCGAGGTCGTCTCCGGTGACGAGGATAAGGAGGAAGGCCTCGACTACGGGCGCATCGTGCCGGTATATCCTCTGACGGAGGGCCTCACGCAGAGGCGTTTGAGGCGCGTCGTGTCGAACTGCATCGACGGGTATCTCGCTGCGGTCGAGGAGTTCGTGGACGAGCGGATACGGCATGCGCGGGAGCTGCCGCCGGAGCGGGTGGCGATCCGAAACATGCATTTTCCGAAGGACGACGAGGCGCGCGCGGCGGCGATACGCAGGCTCAAATACGACGAGCTCGTCATCCTGGAAACGGCGATGGCGTTGAGGCGGGAAAATATCCGGCGTTCGGGAGGGGCGCCGCGGATAGTGGCCAGCGACAAGGTGGACGAGCGGATACGGAGGCTTTTCGATTTTGCGTTCACGGCGGACCAGGCCGCAGTGATCGCCGAGGTGCGGGCGGACCTGGCCGAACCGGCGCCGATGAACAGGCTCCTGCAGGGCGACGTGGGCAGCGGCAAGACGGTCGTGGCCATTTACGCGATGCTTTCCGCGGTCGCGGCGGGGTACCAGGCGGCGCTCATGGCGCCGACGGAGATTTTGGCCGAGCAGCATTACAGGACGCTGTCGGGGCTTTTGGGCAGGGCGCGGGTGCGGTTCGCGCTTGTCACGGGCGGGACGCCGGCGGCGGACAAGAAGAGAATCGCCGCGGCGGCGGCGGCGGGCGAGATCGACATACTCATCGGGACGCACAGCCTCGTCGAGGAGACAATCGACTTCGCGCGCCTCGCGCTCGTGGTGATGGACGAGCAGCACAAGTTCGGAGTCCTCCAGCGCGCGGAACTGAGGCGCAAGGGCGCGAATCCGCACTGCCTCGTCATGACGGCGACGCCGATACCGAGGACACTCATGCTCACGGTTTTCGGCGACCTCGACGTATCGATACTCGCGCACTCGCCGCCGGGCAGGCAGAAGATCGACACTCGCTGGGTGCCGCTCGATAAACGGCAGAAGGCGTTTGAATTCATAAGGAAACATCTGGCCGAGGGGAGGCAGGCGTTCTTCGTGTATCCGCTGGTGGACGAGGCCGACGGCGCAGCGGCCAGGGAGGTCAAATCCGCGGTAAAGACGGCGGAGGAACTGCGCGGGGTCTTCGGCGAATTCGGCGTGGAGCTCGTGACGGGGGCGATGGACGCCAGGCGCAAGGAAGCCGCGATGAAGGCGTTTCGCGACGGGCGCGCGCGGGTCCTCGTCGCGACGGTCGTCATCGAGGTCGGCATCGACATCCCCAACGCAAGCATCATGGTCGTCGAAAACGCGGAGCGGTTCGGCCTGTCGCAGCTTCACCAGCTCCGGGGGCGGATAGGGCGCGGCGCGCACAAATCGTATTGCCTTCTATTCGGCGAGCCGGAGACCGACGAGGCGAAAAGAAGGCTTAAGGTGATGGTGGAGACGTCGGACGGGTTCAAGATAGCCGAGGAGGATTTGAAGCTCAGGGGGCCGGGCGAGTTTTTCGGGACGAGGCAGCACGGGCTGCCGGAGTTTCGATTTGCGGACATCATAGAGGACTGGAACATCCTGAGGTCGGCGCGGGAGGATGCGTTTGAGATCGTGGCGACGGACCCCCTCCTCAAGAACCATGCCATCCTCTACCGGACGGTGCTGGGAAAGTTCGCCAACAGGATTGACCTCGTGGAGGTGGGGTAGGGGTTCCGGCGGGGGAGTCGAGAATCGATTCTAACCACAGGGACACAGGGGCACAGAGAACCCCCAAACCCCTTATCCACAGATTACACAGATGAACACAGAGGAAACCAGACTGCAAAGATGAACGCAGAGATAACCAGGCGTATGAATCGGGGGGGGGGGCCAAAACACAAGAACCCGTTGTTCCATGTATGACACGGATATGCACAGATAACAGAAGAGAAGCTTAACCGCCAAGGGCGATTGATGAAGAAGCGGAGCGGACCACAAGGAGACCGGAGCGCCCCCTTCGCACAAGGGGGCGGCGGGAAGGAGAATCAGAGGGGATTGGCGAACGCGGCGAAAGAGAGAGGCGGTTTGTCCGTAGAGGGGGCGCGCGCTTCGGGGAAGGTCGCGGCGCTGCTGGGCCTCGCGCTTACTGTGGCGACGATCGCGGTTTACGCCGAGGTATGCCACTACGGCTTCATCGAGTACGACGACAATAGTTACGTCTACGACAACGCGACGGTGAAGGCGGGGCTTACGGCTTCGGGCGTCGCATGGGCGTTCAGCACATTCAATTCGGCCAACTGGCATCCAGTCACGTGGCTCTCGCACATGCTCGACTCTCAAGTTGTCGGGCCGACGCCGGGGGCATACCACGTTGTGAACGTGGGGTTTCACGTGGCGAGCGCGCTGCTACTTTTCGCCGCGTTTGTGCGGATGACGCGGCGGCCGTGGAGGAGCGCGATAGTCGCCGGCATATTCGCGGTGCATCCTTTGCACGTGGAGTCGGTTGTCTGGATCGCGGAGAGAAAGGACGTCCTGAGCGCGTTCTTCGCCGCCGTCACGCTTCTTTTGTACATACGTTACGCCCAGGCGCCGACGGTGCGAAGGTACGCGCTTGTGGCGGTCGCCTTCGCGCTGGGACTTATGTCCAAGTCAATGCTCGTGACGCTGCCGTTCGTTTTGGTCTTGGTTGACATCTGGCCGCTCGGGAGGCTTGGGTGGCCGCCCCCGTGGAAGACGCTCAGAAGCCGGCTCTGGGAAAAGGCGCCGCTCTTTGCGATGTCGGCGGCTGTGAGCGTGGTTACGTTCATCGCGCAGCAGAGCGGCGGGGCAGTGTCAGGGCTTACGCGGCTGCCGCTTTCGGACCGCTTAGCCACCGCGGCGACCGCGTACCTCGGCTACATCGGGATGGCCGTCTGGCCGGCGAGACTCGGGGTTCTGTACCCGTATCGGGCGTACCCGGCGGCGGATGTTATAGGGGCGGTGGTCGTTCTCGTTGCGGTTACAATCGGGGTGTTTGTCTGGGGGCGCAGGCGGCCGTACGTCCTCGTTGGGTGGCTGTGGTACGTCGGGATGCTCGTGCCGGTAATCGGCATCGTGCAGGTGGGGGCGCAGTCGATGGCCGACCGGTACACGTATCTGCCGCTTGTGGGGCTCTCGGCGGCAATCGTGTGGCTCGCGGCGGACCTCGTCGAGGGACGGCGAATCCTCATGCGCGCGGCCGGCGCAGTCGCGCTTGCGGCTCTCGTGGCATTGGGGGCCGAGGCGCACCGGCAGACGGGTTACTGGAGGACGAGCCAGGCGCTTTTCGAGCGGACGCTCGCGGTTACGAGCAGAAACTACGTGATGCACAAGAGCCTGGCGGTGGTTTTCGACGGGGAGGGGAAGGCGGAGGAGGCGAAGGCACACTACCTCGAGGCGCTCGCGATCAAGCCGGATTTTGCCGAGGCGCACAACGGGTTGGGAATGATCCTCGACCGCGAGGGCAAACGCGACGAGGCGATGGCGCATTACAGGGAGGCGCTCGGGGCGAAGGGCGATCTGGCGGAGGCGCATAACAATATCGGCGTGGTTCTCGAACGCGAGGGGAAGATTGACGAGGCGGCCGCCGAGTATGGAAAGGCGATTACGCTCAGGGGCGACTTCGCCGACGCGCGCAAGAACCTGGCCGTGCTCCTTGCACGCGAAGGCAAAAGCGAGGAGGCGGCGGCTCAGTACCGGCAGGCGCTGGCGGCGAGGCCGGACTACGCGGAGGCGCACAATAATCTCGGCGTGATCCTCGCCGGCGGCGGTCGTAACGAAGAGGCGATGGAGCATTACAGGCAGGCGCTCGCCGCGAAGGGGGACTACGCGGAGGCGCACGCCAATCTCGGCCATGAACTGTTGAGGTTGGGGAAACTCGACGAGGCGTTAGTGCATCTGGCGAAGGCCGTCGAAAAGGATCCGAAACTCGCCGGCGCGCGCGCGGACTTGGGGACGATACTCGCGGCGCAGGGCAAGTTCGAACAGGCGAGGCTGCAGCTGGAGGAATCGCTGCGCCTGGCGCCCGGGCAGCAGAGCGTTCACAGCAATCTCGGCTTTGTCCTCGGGCGGTTGGGACGCCTTGACGAGGCTATCGCCGAGTGTAGGGAGGCCTTGAGGCTGAAGGGCGATTCGGTCGACGCGCATTATAATCTGGCAATGGCGCTCGCGGCGAAGGGCCAGCGGGCGGAGGCAGAGGAGGAATTATCGAGGGTGCTGGCGCTTGACCCCAATCACGCGAACGCGCGAAGGGCGCTCGATGCGCTGCAAGAGTCGAGGTGAGCGACGGCAGAGACAGCGCGGGCGTATTTTCGTTGACGCAAGGCGCGGCGGAAATAGGATTTCTGTGCCGGTTGTGGGCGTTCAACGCCGGTGAAGAACGGCGCGCAGGGCCGGTAACTGCCCGAGAGAGGCGAGAATGACGGACATCCTGCTTCGCCTAAGTGGCTACGCAGGATAGCAACCGCGGGCGGCACAGATGACCAGGCGGCGGGGATAAGCGCCGCCGGCATAGAGGCGAGAATGACGGACAGGAAGGCAATAGCCGAAGAGTTGATGTATGTCGCCGAAAAGCGCGGCGTGGACTTTGCCGACGTGCGCGTGGCGGAGGAGGTATCGACTCGCGCGGTGGTCGAGGACACGAAGGCGGACCGGGTGTCGACGCATTCGGAGGCGGGCGCGGGCATAAGGGTGCTCGTGAACGGGGCGTGGGGCTTCGTATCGGCGGACACCTTGAGCCGGCGGCGGCTTTTAGTCGCGCTTGATGAGGCGGTGGAGCTCGCGAAGGCGAGCGCGCCGAGGGTCACCGACCCCGCCACAGTGGCCGCGGTCAAGCCGGCGGTCGTCAAGCTCTCGACGCCGTTCGCGCGCGACCCGCGGGAGGTGGGCATCGCGGAAAAGATTCGGGCGATAAAGGCCTACGAAGCGGCGGCGCGAAAGCACGGCGGCGGCAGTGTCGTCAACTCTATTTCATCGTACGCGGACGTCTTCGTCGCGGAGACGATAGCCAATACCCGCGGCGTCCTCGTCGAGCAGGATTCGACGCGCGTCGTCATCGGCTGCCAGGTGGCGGTCACCGAGAACGGCGTCACGCAGACGGGCTTCGAGCACAAGGGAATAGTCGGAGGATTCGAGCTCGTCGAACGGACGACCGAACAGGAGTTCGCGATACGGGCGGTGGAGAAGGCGCTTAATCTCCTGAGGTCGAAGCCGGCGCCGGCGGGGACGTTTCCGGTGATATTCCATCCGTCGATAACGGGGCTTTTGGCGCACGAGGCGCTGGGGCACAACGCGGAGGCGGACGCGGTTTGGTCGGGGGCTTCGATACTCGAAGGCAAGGTCGGCGAGAAAATCGCCTCGGAGAAAGTGACGATAGTCGACGACCCGACCGTGGCGGGCAAATACGGCTACTATCTTTACGACAGCGAGGGGACGCCGGCGCGGCGGCGGGCGATCATCGAGAACGGCGTTCTCAAGGGATTCCTGCACAGCCTCGAAACGGCGGCGCGCTTTGGCGCGGACCCCAACGGCGCCGCGCGGGCCGACGGGCACACGGCGCGGCCGATCGTCCGGATGTCGAATACGTTTATGGCGCCGGGCACGGACAGTTTCGAGGACATGGTCAAGTCGATCGACAAGGGGATTTACTTGAAGGACGGGCACTGGGGGTACGTGTTTACCGAAAGGGGGCAGTTCACGTGCCGTGCGGGCCAGGCGGTGATGATAGAGCACGGCAAGTTCGGCGAGCCGCTCAGGGACGTTTCGGTCGCGGGGCTCACGCTTGAGGTGCTCTTGAACATGGAGATGGTGGGAAGCGATTTCGAGATGGAGATGCCGGGGACGTGCGGCAAGGGCGGCCAGGGCGCGCCGACGGACGCGGGCGGGCCGCATGTAAAGGTCGCGCGGATCGTCGTCGGCGGCCGCGTCGGATAGGCAGTCAGATAGCGCCAGACCTGTCAGGGGAAGAACGGATGAAAGTCGCCCAGAGGCTGTCGAAGGTCGAGCCGTACCTTTTCATGACGCTTCGGAAGAAGATAGCGTCGGCGAGGGCCGCGGGGATTGACGTGATATCGCTGGCGATCGGAGACCCCGTCGAGCCGACGCCGAAGGTTATCGTAGACGAGCTCTCGCGGGCCGCGGCGGATTCGGCCAACCACCGGTATCCGACCGACGAGGAAAAGGGGATGCTCGCCTTTCGCGAGGCGGTGGCGGGATGGTACAAGGACCGTTACTCGGTGACGGTCGACCCCGGCAAAGAGGTGCTCGCGCTCATAGGCTCGAAGGAAGGCGTGCACCACTTTTGCCTGGCGATGGTTGACCCCGGCGACACGGTGCTCATGACTGACCCCGGGTATCCGGCGTACAAGGCTTCGATAGTGTTAGCGGGGGGCGTGCCGGTGCCGGTGCCGATCAGGGCGAAGAACGGTTACCTCATCGATTTTTCCGAGATCCCGGCGGAAACGGCCAAAGCCGCGAAGGCGATATTCTTGAACTATCCGAATAACCCGACGGGCGCGGTGGCGACGAAGAAGTTCTTTGCCCGGCTTGTGCGGTGGGCGAAGGAATTCGACGTGGCGGTGTGTCATGACAATCCGTATTCGGAGGTGGTCTTCGGCGGGACAAAGAGGCTGTCGTTTCTGGCGACGCCGGGAGCGAAGGACGTGGGCGTGGAGTTCAACAGCCTTTCGAAGCCTTACAACATGACGGGCTGGCGGATCGGCATGGCCCTCGGCAATGCCGACGTCATCGCGGCGATGTCGAAGGTGAAGGAGAATACCGACAGCGGGATATTTAACGCGGTTCAGTTTGCGGGCATAAAGGCGCTCACGAAGGCCAACGGCAATATCGAGAAAATGCTGGGCATCTACAGCCGGCGCGCCCAGGCGCTGGTCGGCGCGCTCGGCGCGTGCGGGATCAAGGCGGCGCCGCCGCGGGGGACGTTTTACCTGTGGGTGGGCGTGCCCGCCGGCAAGACGAGCGCGGCGTTTGCGGAGGAGATTTTCGACAGGGCGTCGGTCGTCGTCGCGGCGGGGAGCGCATACGGCGCCAACGGCGAGGGCTACGTCCGATTCAGCCTCACGGTGCCGGACGGGAGACTAAAGACCGCGTGCGAACGGATTCGAAAAGCGTTCGGGCGGTAAAGGAGCGGCGGTTGGATAACCTCGAGTTAGCGGAGAGGATCGCGAGAGAAGCCAAAAACGCCGGCGCGGATTTTGCCGACGCGTTCGTGGGCCAGGGGCGGCACGTCTCGGTCGAGGTCGAGAACGGCTCCATCCGAAGCACGGAGGTGAGCGAGTCGGAGACGGTGTCGGTGCGGGCGTTCGTGAGGGGGGCTCGCGGGAGCGTGTCGGTGTCCGGCTCCGCGACGAAAAGCATCAGCCCAAAAGAGCTCGCGGCGAAGGCGGTCGAAGCGGCCAGATCCGCCGACGGCGATCCGGACTTCAAGTCGCTGCCGCATTTCGAGCCGGCCGAGGAACTGGCCGGGCTTTACGACGACAAGCTGACGGCGTTTACGCCGGCGGAGGCGGTCGAGACGGTCGGGCGCGCCGTCGACGAGGCGAAATCCGTCGACGGCGCGGCGATAGTCATGGCGGACATCTCGGTGTCGGCGGGCAGCGGCGCGATCGCCAATTCGCTGGGGGTGGCGCTGTCGAGGGCGAGCAGTTCCATCGACTACGGCGTCTTTGTCGTCATCCGAAGGGGCGAGGACGTCGGGGCGTTTTACGACTTTGACGCGGGGAGGATGCTCGCGGACGTGAATCTCGAAGGAGTCGGCATATCGGCGGCAAAAGGGGCGCTGGCGTTTCTCGGGGCAAAAAGAATCGAGACGAAGCCGATGCCGGTCATCCTCGGACCGCTGTCGTCGTATACGTTTCTGAAGACCATCGCGGGGGCGGCCAACGCCGAGAGCATTCAGCGCAAGCGCTCGTACCTCGTTGACAAATTGGGCAAGACGATCGGGTCGAAGGCCCTCACGATTGTGGACAACGGGCTCGTGCCGCACGGCCTGTCGTCGGGGACGCACGACGGCGAGGGGGCCAGGCGCCGCGAGGTGACGATCTACGACGAGGGGCGATTTGCAGCGATGCTCCACGGCTCGTACACCTCCAACAAGGCGGGCGCGGCAAATACCGGGCACGCGACGCGCTCCGGCGGGATATCACCGACAAACGTATTCATCCGCCTGGGCAAAAAGACCGCGGCGGAGATGATCGCGGAGACCGACGAAGGGCTTTACATCAACATGGGGAGTCTGGCCGTCAACTCAACGTCCGGGGATATATCAACTTCCGTCGATTTCGGCTACAAAATCGAGAAAGGGCGTCTGGCATATCCTGTCGCCAACGCCATGGTAGCGGGGCACATCTTCGACGTCTTGAAGGGGATCGACGCAATTTCGCGGGACTACCGCACTGAGCCCGGCACCATAATGCCGACGATACGGATAGCAGGAATGGACGTATCAGGCGGGTAAAAGCCGCAATTCCTGCACCGGCAGCTCGTTTTCGCCCCCGGAATCGATGACACGCGCTTCTGCCCCCGATCCATATCAGCGCTGATTTCGGTGTCAGTCACCGAAATTACGGCGGAGGTGGCGGGGGATGACGGTTCTTGACCGGCCAAGTCCGCTGTCATATCATGCAGCCGGTGAATACAAGGGGCTGCCGCGCCGTCAGACGGTAAGCGCGGCGAGTGGAGACTCCTGTTGAACGAGCCGAGAGACGAGGAGCTTCTGGCCGCGATTGGCCGCGGGGAAAAAACGGCCGAGAAGGAATTTTTTCTCGGGAACCGGCAGAGGGCGTACCGCGCGGCGTATCGGCTCCTCGGCAACGAGCCGGACGCGCTGGACGCGGTAAGCGACGCGTTCGTAAAGGCGTTCAAGGCGGCAGGCGCGTTCAGGGGCGAGTCGAGCGCGAAGACGTGGTTTTACCGGATAGTCGTAAACACGGCGTTCGACTACAGACGGCGGCGGCGGCGAACGGTGTCGCTTGACGAAGGGGACGAGGAGTCGGGAGTCCTGGCCGATTTGATAGCGGGCGACGGCGAGACGCCGCCGGAGGCAGCCGCGCGGGCCGAGACGGCGGTGAAAATCAGGGAAGCCATAGACGGCCTCGGCGAAAAACACCGGGCTGTCTTCGTCCTCGCGGCGGTCGAGGAGCTGTCCTACAAGGAGATTTCGGACACACTGGGGATATCGATAGGGACGGTGATGTCGAGGCTGTTCTACGCAAGGAAATACCTCCAGAAGAGCCTGTCGGGACAGGTGGAGGGCGGGCGATGAGCGGATGTGAAAAATACAGCGAACTGGCAAGCGCGTACCTGGACCGCGAGCTCGAAGGGGGCGAGCCGGCTGAGCTCGAACGGCACCTGGCGCAGTGCCCGGCGTGCCGGGCGCTCTTCGAAGGTTTCAAGGAAACCGGCCGGGCCGCGCGGGAGATAGGCCAGCCGGGCGCGCTTGAATGGGACGAGGTCTGGAACAGGATCCAGGCAAGGGCCGAGCGGCAGTCGGCGGTTCATATCATCCAGGCGAGGATATGGAAGCGGGCGGCGTGGACGGCGGCGGCCGCGGCGCTGCTTATCGGTATTTACGTGTTTGGCCCTCATGGCGCCCGGAGCGTGGCGGAGGAAGGGCCGTCGTTTGAGGTGGTGAGCCTGGAGGTGGAGTCAGGCTATACCCCCTTCCTCATGACCGGAGATGACGACCAACTGCCGGTCCTGTGGCTGGAGAGGATATAGAGGCGGCCTCCAAATTCGGGACGAGTCAGGGATAGAAGGGGTTGCGGCGGGATTGCCCTGGAGTTACAATCGCGGCGGAAGGAGGGCTCACGCATGAGGCAATACATTCTCGCCGCGATGATCGTCGTCTTGGCCGCCGGCATGGCCGGCGCCGCAAGCGTCACGGTCACGCAGATAAAGGCGTCGGGTTCGGGCGGCAAGGTGACGGTGGACCCGAAACTCTCTGATATAGCCAAGCATATCTCGAAGCAGTTCAGGTTTTCGAAGTATGAGTTCCTCTCAAGCAAATCATCCACGGTCGCCGACGGCTCAACGGCGACCTGGGAGCTCGGGGCGGGGCTGAAGCTCGACGTCACGGTCAGCGAGACCGAGCGCGAGTCCAAAGCGGCGAAGTACACCCTCGACATCGAGGTGTACAAAGTGACGGACAAGGGACGGGAAAGCACGCTCAAGATGTCCTACAAGGTCCGTTCGAAGAGCCCGTTCCTCGTCGGCGGTTTTGACAAGGAGGCGGAGTCGAAGGGCTGGACGCTGATACTGGCGATCAAGGTCGAGGAATAAGATCGTCGGTGTCACGCGTTTTCGTTATGAGGACATTCGGCTGATTTCAACGATGTGACTTCGGTGAGTGACACCGAGATTACCCGCACACTGCCCCCCTCCCCCTCCCCCCCCCCGCAATTCGAATCAGTCGCGCGCCTTCCCCGACAGGTTCGTGACGACAGGTTCGTGACAGTTACCGACGGTAACTGTCACGGATAAGTCCGTCACGGACAAGTCCCGTACGAATTTCCCAAGAAGCGCAGAAATTCGAACATGTCCCCGTTTTCCTCATGTCGGCGAGCCGGCCGGGGCGGGGCCTACTTTTCGTCGTGGTTACGCGGTTTCCAGGGGTGGCCGGCGGCCTTTTTAGCTGAGTCGAGGACGGAGTACATCACCGGCACGACGACGAGCGTTAGAACCGTCGCGACGGAGAGGCCGAAGATGACCGCGACGGCCATGGCGCTCCACCACTGGCTCGATTCGGACGAGAACACCGGGCGAAAGTTGATGAAGTCGAACTGAATGCCGGTTGCCATGGGCACCAGGCCCAGTATGGCGGTGACGGCGGTAAGTAAGACGGGGCGCATTCGCGTGATGCCGCCGCGGACGAGCGCTTCGCCGCAATCAAGACCCCGCTCGCGCAGGCGCTCCACGTAGTCGAGGAGGACGATTGCGTTTTTGACGACGACGCCGGCAAGGCTTATGACGCCGATGCCGGTCATGATGACGCCGAACGGCTTGCCGGTGAGAAGGAGCCCGGAGAAGACGCCTATAAGCGAGAAGAGCACCGAGGCCATGATGACGAACATCGTCGTCAGGGAGTTAAACTCCGCGACGAGGACCGCGGCGATGAGGAAGAGCGCGACGACGAAGGCCTTGGCGAGGAATTTCTGTGATTCGATCATGTCCTCGTTCTGGCCGGTGTAAGAGACGGCATAACCGGGCGGCAGCGGCAATGAGCCGAGGCGCTCCCTGCATTTGGCGAGGATCTCGTCGGGGAGCACGCCTTCGTTATTGCCGGTGACGGTGATGACGCGCTTCAGGCCCACGCGGCTGATGCTGCCGAGGCCGCCGGCATATTTGACGTTCACCAGAGACGAGACGGGGATCATCTCCCCGGTCATCGTGGGCACGTAGAGGCGCGTGATCTTTTCGGGCTCGTCGCGGTCCGCCAGCGGCAGGCGCAGCGTGATGTCGTACTCGTCGTTACCTTGGCGGAAGGTGCCGACCTTGGTGCCGAGGACCGCGGTCTTCAGAAAGAAGCCGATGGTGTTGGTGTCGAGGCCGAGGAGCTTGGCGCGGTTTCTGTCGACGACGAAGCGAAGCTCGGGACGCGCCTCGTCGTAGTTGTCCTTCAAGTCGACGAGGCCGGGAATGGTCTTGATGCGGTCCTCGACCTCGCGGACGACAAGCGCGAGGGTGTCGAAGTCCTCGCCGGAGACTTCGATATTGACGGGCGCGCCGGTGGGCGGGCCGTGGGCTTCCTTTTCGACGGTGACCTCGGCGCCGGGGATGTCGAGGACGGCGTCGCGCATGCGTTTGGTGGTCACGGCCGAAGACTCGACGCGGTCGGCGAAATCAAGGAAATCAATCGAGATCTGGGCGGTATTGATGCCGCTGCTCGATGCGGAGAGGAAACCCGCTCCGGCGCCGGCGCCGACGGTGGCGACGATGCGCTTGACGTTCTTGTGGCCGGAGATGCGGGATTCGACGATGCGGGCGATGTCGTTAACCTTGTCGAGGCTGGTGCCCTCGGGGGCCTTGATGTTGATCATGGCGCGGTTGGGGTCGGACTCGGGAAAGAACTGGACGCCGTTGCCGTAACGCGCGTAGAGCGGCACGATGCCGACGAGGACAAAGACGAACGCGGCGATGGTGACGCCTCGGTTGGCCAGCGAGACGCGGACGATCCTTTCGTAGAGGGACATGAAGAAGGAACGGCGCCGCTGGTCAAAGTCGACCTGCCGCGGCGCCTTCATGATGGAGGCGCAGATGGCGGGGTTCACCGCGAGGCCGACAAAGAGCGACGCGAGAAGCGCGATCATCACGGTCTTGGGCAGGTAGCCCATGAACTGGCCGATGATGGTCGGCCAGAAGAGAAGCGGCAGAAAGGCGACGACGTTGGTGAGGGTCGAGGTCGTGACGGGCCAGGCGACCTCGGATGCGCCGATCATCGCGGCCTTTATCCGCGAGTGCCCCTCTTGCATGTGGCGAAAGATGTTTTCGACGATGACGATCGCGTCGTCGACGAGCATTCCCAAAACGAGCAGCAGCGCAAAGAGCGTGACGAAGTTGAGCGTCACTCCCATCGCGTGGAGAACTGCGAAGGTGATGAACATGGAAAGCGGCACGGCCAGCGAGACGAAGATGGCGTTGCGCCAGCCCATGACGAGGAAGATTACTGCCGCGACGAGGACAAAGCCGGTGAGTATGGAGTTATTCAGCTCGTCGACCATGCTGCGGATGTCCTTCGATTGGTCGAGTGAGAGCTCGATGGAGACGCCGGCGGGGAGCTTCGCCCGCCAGGCGTCGAGGATGCCCTTTATCTGGTCGATGATGCGGATGGCGTTTTCGCCGGCGCGCTTCTGGACGGAGACGGTGACGCACTCGCGGCCGTTGTAGCGCGAATAGCTGTCGCGGTCCTTGAACGTGTCGATGATCTTGGCCATGTCGGTGAGGTAGATGGGCTTGCCGCCCTCGGTGAGGACGACGAGGGTCTCTATCTCGCGCGGGTCGACGAACTCGCCCGGCACGCGCAGCTGAAACTTGGCCTCGGGCATGTCCACCGAGCCGCCGGAGACGTTGACGTTCTCATTCGCGACGAGGGCGATGAGCTGGCCGACGGGGATCTTGTAGGCGGCGAGGCGGTCGGGGTCGATCTCGATGCGGATCTCGCGCTCGGGGGCGCCGCGGACGCCGACTTCGAGGACGCCGCTTACGGCTTCGATCTCGTCTTTGATGTCCTTGGCGATTTCCTTGAGGCGCACGAGGCCGGCGTCGCCGACGACATTAATCATCATGATGGGAAAGTCGCTGATATTGATCTCGCGGACTGAAGAGTCGTCGGCCTCGGCGGGGATTTCGGATCTGGCCTGGTCGACCTTGTCGCGGACCTTCTGAAGCGCCGTGTCGATTTCAATCGTGGGGTCAAACTCGATCGAGATGAGCGACATCCCCTCGGCGGAGGAGGACTTGATCTTGCGAACGTCGCGGAGGCTCTTCAGTTTGTTCTCGACGGGGATCGTGACGGAGGTCTCGATGTCGGCCGGCGACACGCCGTTGTAGGTCGTCGTCACGATGATGAAGGGGATCTTCACGTCGGGAGCGGACTCGCGGGGCATGGCAAAGTAACTGTAGCCGCCAAAGACGAGCATCGCGGCCGCGAGGACGTACACGGTCGTCCGGTTCCGGATGGCAAGGTCGGTGATAATCATTTTGTCGCCTCGGCGGAGAGTGTCGACTCGGTGGACGCTTTAGCGGACGTATCATCGGAGGCGGGCGCGGTTTCGACGGGGGCGCTCGCAAGCCCTGCGGAGGCGTCGCCGGGCGGGACGACCTTGACGAGGCTCCCCTCGCGCAGCTGCCTCTGGCCTTCGACGATGAGCATGTCGCCGGGGGCGAGGCCCTGGGTTATCTCGATATTCCTGCCGTCCGTGACGCCGAGGGAGACGGTGCGCTCGCGGGCGCGGGAGTCTTTTTCGACGTAGACGACGGCCCTGCTCTCGCGCGGAACAACGGCGGTCAAGGGGACGGTGACGGCGTCGAGGATCATCCGGCGCAGGACGACGACGCGCACGATCATGCCGGGGAGAAGCAGCCCGTCGGAATTGGGGACGGTGACCTCGACGCGGAAGGTGCGGGTCTTTTCATCGGCGACGACGCTTCGATATGTCACGGGGCCGAGGATGACCTTCCTTTCGGCGACGGCCTTGCGGACGGCCTCGGCGAGGGATTTGCCTTCGGGCTTTTCGGGAACGGGGTTGCCGGCCTCCTGGTCCAGGAGAA
>Ga0315273_10002391_pt1 | contig 22166 bp, 12 predicted proteins | sample YL17G02_0_MG_FD_205753 | JGI IMG/M metagenome (GOLD analysis project Ga0315273, IMG submission 205753) | Sediment microbial communities from Yellowstone Lake, YNP, Wyoming, USA - YL17G02_0 | ecosystem: Environmental > Aquatic > Freshwater > Lake > Sediment | place: USA: Wyoming | collected...
CTACATCCAATTTGACCATCCAGTCCTCAATGCTCTGGACCATACCCACTATACGTTTGATCCAGATCCTGTAGTTGTTGAAGTCGAAGAAGACCCCGGAGTCGAGAACGGTTATATCGTCGTTATCAGCGTGGACGAAGAAGGTGTCGATTATACGATGTTCGTGAGTGCTGACGTAACCAGCCTCACTGGCTTCCCGATGAACCCCCTGCACGACTCAGTCGACTTCACTGGGAAGGCCAACGAGCCCCCAGTAGCCCTACTGACCAATCCGCCCCCGGGGTACGAGGACTGGAGGCTGGATCAATCTATCAAGGTCCGGGCCTACGACCCGCAGTATCTGATCGGCATTGACGAGACGACCTGGGATATCACCCTCACGAGGCCCCTGCTCGAGGGTGGCACAGAGACACTGACCCCGGTGGTTGCCGGGGTTCTGCAGGCTGGGTTTGTGGGGAGCAAGTCCGGGGATCCCCTTCGCCCGGTCGGGGTGACCTGGACTTTGCTCCCCAATCTTCTCTGGGCCCAGGCGAGCACCTACACGGTCGAGTCGTACGTCGAGGACGCCGAGGGTATGCCCAACGTCGAGACGAACTTGGGGACCTTCGAGACGGTTGTCGTCGATGCCGAGAATGTCGAGTGGGAAGAGACTGATCTCGACAGGAGGCTCTGGACTCCTCTGGCTGATCCGAATCTCAAAAACTGTGAGATCTTGAGAAGTTACTTGCTCCCCATTTGCACACACAGCCCCAAGAAGACTATCCGGTCGAGGACGCTTCTGTACTGGGCATCCCGCTGCCCGAACCGGGCTGCCGCGCCCCTGGTCGATGACTTCCGGGTCATTGCCGATTTGAAGTTTCGTTTGCGACCGACTACTGACGAATTCTTCGTGGTGGCCAATGATTTCTTGCCTCACGCGCCGCGCGCGGTTGATGAGCTACGGGGTATAGACGACGAGACCAAAGCTGATCTGAAAGCCTTGTTGACGGATCCTTTACTTGTCAATATCGTAAGCACAATGGCATCTATCGTCATTCTTGCCGTTTTTGAGACTCTGTACTGATTGCATACCGGAGACCCAGATGGCCCAGATTCCCTCAGTCAATTCGACCCCAGTTTCGGTTGGGCATACCGAGGTGATTATCCGGTTCGACATGCGGGTGCTTCATGCCGACGAGATCGAGAACTATACGATCGAACCGGCTCTTGATGTTCTTTCGGCCGAGCAGTATGGCGACATCTACACTTACTTGCTGGTCACTGACCCTCAGCTCTCGGGGATCCCCTACACTCTGACGATTTCTTCGGAAGTCACCAGCGTCTCAGGGGAATCAATCAATCCAGACCATGACACGGTATCCTTCTATGGCCAGGTCAATGATCCCCCGACGATCGACTTGATCTACCCAACAGACGGGGCCAAAGACTTTCCGATTAGGGACATGATCACGGTCACTGCAGCGGATGCACAGCGTATGAAAGGAATCGACGAATCGACCTGGAATATCACTATCACTCACCCCTTGTTGAACGGATCGACCGAGACCCTCGTTCCGCTGGTCAACGGAGAACTCCAGCTAAACTTCATGGGAGAACACTCCGGGGATCCTGATGCGCCGGAAGGGGTCACTTGGCGATTTGTTCCGAAAAACTGGTGGCCAACAGGCTCTCTTTTTATCGTCAATTCGTATGTGCAGGACAGGGAAGGTGAACCTGAAGATCCTGTTCTGACGCAGATTGGCTCGTTCGAGACTGGTGTGGCTATCTACATGGAGGACATGGCGGGGCTTGTCCGGACCGAACTTGATACTCAGCTCTTGACGCCCCTGACCGCGAGCCGCTTGAGAAACTGCGAGTCGCTTCGACGACAGCTAATTGTCAAGTGTTCGACTCGTAAGGACAAGACCATTCAGGCTCGGACGCTTCTTTACTGGGCCTCTCGAACCTATACCCGCGGAACAGTTCTGTCCGTTGTTGATTTCACTTCGTTGAGCACGCTACGTTTCGGAGATCGCTCGACGGTGGCCAGTTTCTATAACGATATGGCTGGCTTTCTGCAGATTGCGCAGCGAGCGGTTGGGGAGCTGCTCGGTCCTGATGGGGCTACCAAGGATTTACTGCGTAAAACATTGGGGCAACCATCCCCACTTCAGGTGGTCAGTGCGATGGCGGCTATTGCTATTCTCGCTGTATTCGAGGAATGACATGAAAGGGAATCAGACGTTCTTTACCAATGATCGAGCATTTGAGAATGCCTACTTGGTATATATCCAGGGCATTGAAGTCCCAGCGACTTCGGTCTCGATTCGGTACGAGATCGGGTCTCTTCCTGTAGCTACGGTCCAATTAGCCCCTGACCCTGAGCTTGCACGCTTGGGCATGGAAGATCGGGTCGAGGTGCAGGTTTTCTACAAGGACAATTTTTTTACGACCGTGAAGGGCGTACCGTCTGAGTTCTGTCTACTCTTCGATGGGACGATCGAAGGGTGGTCCTATTCTCACAATGCTTTCGGAAGGAATATGTCTTTTCAGGTTTCCCATTGCTCGAAGATTCTGCAGGACACGACGATGTTTTTCCTGTCAGGTATAGAGTCGGCAGTGAAAGCAGTGATTCAGCCATCGGTATCGGTGGGATCAGTCACGGCGACCTTGCCTGATCTTCTCAGTCCTTGGTCAATTCTTTTTTGTGGTCTCTTCGCTAAAGAAAACAAGTTTATGAAGCGGCCCTATGATTTGATCAACAATTTCTTTCAAGCTTCGTTGAACCCAAAGACTTTGGGAGAGAATCAATCGATTATCAATGCGGCCTTCTTGATCCGGTTGCTCGAGCGGCGTCGCTTTCTGTATCAGTTCATTCCTTCGCCAATCTTGGAATTCAGCAAGACCAAAGAGTACAATGTGTTCCCGCTGCTAGCTTCAGCTCAAGGGGAAAATATTGTGCATGCTCTTGGCGCTCGGATTCAGCAACTTGGCGGCAACGTATCAATTTGGGATATTTTCTCCTATGTCTATTCGCAGATGTACTATGAAGTCGGAACGATTCTGGCGCCTCCGATTGCTCAGGTCGATTTCAAATCCGATTCAACGAACTATGGCGGGGTAATTGGTACTCCGAAATGGTACGGTGGCTACAAATTTGATGCAACAACACCTCCGAATCCTCTTATAACTCCGTGGGTTGATGACACCAAGCCGAACTTTCTGGTCAGTCACGTCAGTAAGCCCCAATGGATGTTCGGGATTGCTCCAGCCTGCAATGTTGTTTTCCCTTCGATGGTCGAAGAGATCAATTTTTCGGAGTCTTATTCTGCCCAGCCGACTCGCTGCTATGTTGATAATCGCGAAGTGTTCACTATGCTGGATACTTCTACGAGACAACCAATAAATTCTATCGTGAGAACCCGTGGAGCATACCCTCCGCAGGTTGATTCGATGTTGCAGAAGAACACGAGTGATTCCATAACGTCGGCAAAAAATTTGTTGGTGTGGCCCGCTGAATTTTTTCGAGGCCCACAATCGATTGAGATCACTACGCCTCCGATTATCCAGACCCTGAAGAACGAAACGATCAACTCTTGTACGGATAAAGAGCTGAAAGCACAGGTTGCTCTAGACTTTATCAACATGAGAGTAAAATCGATCAGCGAGACCGCGTTGGCCCAGGCTCAAGTCAGTGTTGATGCGGAAATCGCTGCAAAGCAGATGTTCCCCGCTACCTCTGATCTCCTTGGGACCTCTGAAGATCGAGCGGCGAAGATATTTGAGCAACTCTCTGCAGAGCTCCTTAATCAGTCTCAGGTTTTGATCAATGAGCTGAAGACTCAGGGCATTCTCACTGAAGATGTTATATCTGTCAGTCAACTGCAGGCGCAGCTTTCGAAAAAGGTAAACGCGCAGTTGACTACTTTGGCTCAGATCGTTCGTCGCTATGCTCAGTATGAGTACTACCGGCAAGGATCGGGCGCGCGCTCTGGGACCGTGAACATGGCCTTCAATCCCTACATTGTCGTAGGGTTCCCGATCATCCTCTTCAATAGCCTCGAAGATGGGAATCATTTCGTTGGCTACGTCGCTGGGATTGAGCATCAGCTTAGCCCACGGGGCATGCGGACTTCGGTCTCTTTTATCATGGGTCAGACCATGGACGAGTATTTGAATAATATCGTCGATGCGCGCATCGGGAATAACATCGATCATTTCGTTGATGACGTATCGGCGGCCCCGGCTCATCCGGTTGGGGTGTTGCGCCAGGTTACGCAGTATCAGGACCAGGCAGAGGATTATTTCTCCAAGGTTTTTCATCAGAATCAGCGATACCGACGGCAGAATACGACCCCAACGACTGAAAATCCAAAGTTGATGATCTCAACCCGGCAGGTCAAAGAAGCCGCTTTCGATATTTTCAAGGCGGTTCGGTTCAAGATTGCGGGGAACGAGAATTTATATTCGCTGTGGGATGTTCTGGAGGACACGTCCGCGACGGTTTTCAAGCAGCGGATGAAGTCGATCCAGGACGAGTTGGAACGAAACTTCGAGAGCGATTACAAGAAGGCAGTGGACAGCATAAAGACCATGCTGAGTGTTGCGGGTCTCGAAGGGTCAATGCTTGACGCAGCCCTGGAGGCTGAGGTTGCGCCCACCAAGACGATGCTCAAAGAGTATTACTATCAAATGGGACTTATCAGGTTCATGAAAGCCCAAAGGACGAACCCGGAAAATAAGATCCTTGATAGCTATACCGAGTTACGCCCCGCTTCGGAGTTTGCTCCGATGTTCGAGGGCTATGAGTCCGCCATGCGGTATGTTTCTCGCCCTGTTTGCACGCTCGAGGAATACGTCAAGTTCCGGGGAGCTTGGGGTTGGGCCCGAGGGACAATTCCTGCCGACGATCCTATGCAGGGGAAGGGCGCAGTATTTTACGAAAAAATCCTGAACTTCAAAGAGGGACCTGGGGATCCTCCGACACTCGACCCGAAGACCGGTGTCCCGATAAAGCCCGCCCCGAAGGATTTGCCCGAAACCCGATTGCCCTGGTCTGCCCGACTTGTGAACTACCGAAATTTGTTTTTGTATGGTAAAGTGCCCACAAACACGTAGTTCATGAGGAGTAACATGGGTCGCGAACAAGACATTCTTTCTTGGCAGGAGTGGAAGCAAAATCCGAATGCTTCAAGTTTACAGAAAGTTTTGCAGTCGTTGGATCCGCTCATTCAGAGCGAGGTTAACAAGCAGGCTGGTACGCTAGCCCGCCCGTTGGTCGAGCTAGAAGCCAAGCGACTCGCGGCCGAGGCGATCGAGTCCTATCGGCCTAACGTCGGGGCCGCCCTGGGAACGCATGTGACCAATCGATTGAAGAAGCTCAGTCGGTTGAACTACACCCATCAAGCCGCCGCGCGCACGCCCGAGTACCAAACCCTACAGTACAACACCTATCGGAACGCTGAGATCTCGCTCGAGGAGAAGTTCGGCCGGGCCCCGACCGTTGAGGAGATGACCGACGAGCTCGGTTGGAGCAAGCCGTACCTATCCAAATTCCAAAGGACCATGCGCTCGGAGTTCGTCGAGAGCGGAGGGACTGCTCCTATCTTTGATCAGCCGAGTGACGATGCCAAAGTCATTGATTTTATTTATAATGATTTGGCGCCCAAGCAGAAGTTTATTTTTCAGCACACGACTGGTTACGGTGGGTCTCCGATCTTGACCAACAATCAGCTCATGAAGAAGACCAAACTTACGCAGGGGCAGCTCTCGTATCAGAAGAGGTTGCTCATCGATCGGATCAATGACACGACGGGCGGGGGGATCAGCTGAGTCATGCTGACCAAGAATCAGTATATCCCTGATGTTACTTCGGTCCCTCCGACGGACAGGACACCTCAAAGTATCAAGGCCTATACTTCATTTTTGACTTCTTACCGAGATAAATTGGCCTCGAATGCTTGGGCTTATGTCAATCAGCGCCCGTTGTCCGATAAGGGCAAAGCCCAGACCATGAAGAAAATTTTGTCGGATGCCGCTTTTATTCCGGCAGCCCCAAAAAGATATGCCCCGGGGATTTTCTCAGTCGAGAAGATGAAATACTTTGTCATTCATCGCCCATCGCTGATGCCCAGGGCAGCGACCACCCTAGCGACCATTGGGGCATTCACGACCGAGGATCGACAAGCTTCGACCCACTTCATTATCGACGAGAGCGGCGCTCTCATTCAGATGGTCGATCTGGATGATATGGCCTATCACTGTGGGACTTCTAAGAACGCCTTCAACTACAATAGTGCTGGGGTAGAGCTCAGCGGAGCGATTGATTCTCCGATCTACCCCGCTCAATATGAGACGCTGGCCAAAGTGATCCGGACACTGCATGCGATCAGCGGATTTTTGCCGAACTTCAATGATCCGAACTTCGCTGCCAAGGCCAGGATCAAGATTGTCGGGCATTCGGAGATTCGTCCAGGAGAGAAGTTGGACCCGGGACGAAATTTCAACTATGGCCATTTGATCTCGTTGATCCCTAAAGTTCAAGTTTCCACTAATTATTACAAGCCGCCATTTGACCCACGAGAGAACATCCAGGAGAATCTGATCGCCATTGAAAAATCATTCACTCCGGCGACACCCGGAGATAAGGTTCAGCTAAGCACGATGATTTCAGAGGTTTCTGCAATGTACCGATCTGCGGGGGTTGCTAACATGCAACTGGGTACAGTCGCTTCAATGGCTTCAATGGCTTCGGATAAAGTCGCAATGGCGATCTCGGATAGCATGAGAATGCAGATGGAGTCGCAAGTTCGGGCGGAGCTAGCAAGACAGCAGCAGTTGGCCTTCGCTACTGTATTGAAGCCAGAGTCCCTCTCCAATTTTTTTGATTTCAAAACTGGAAAGTGGGTAAAGGGTGAGATTGCATGAGCTACGATCTTCACATCGAGAATTCGCCTAGCAATCTGAAGATTGAGTTCCTGTCATTCGGGGACTACGATCAGGTTTTGGCAGTTCGGGGCCTTTCTAAGCTGATCTCGCGTTTTACCAAATGCTTCTTCACTCCTCGTGGCTCCGATCTATCAGATCCGAACTACGGGACAACGCTCATGCAGTACATGGGTTCATCAGGCGACACGCGTGACTTCGCCATGCTGGCTACCCAGGCAGTGAACGAAACAGTTGAAAAATTACGAGAATATGATTCACTGTATACATTGAAAGATTCTGAGCGGTTAATGTCCGCCGAGGTGCTGCAAATCGTTGTGACGACAGAGGGTGACGGGGTTGATATCTACGTTTCAATACGAAGCATCGAAGGCTCTTCGGCCAAATTTGTATTCCCATTGGCTCAAACCGCATAAAAAAAGGTGACCAGGAGATTCCATGGCTGACGCCATCACGATAACTGAGGCTGATCGGGTCGAAGCCGAAAATATTCTGGAGCAGTTCCTGGTCGATCGTTTCGCTGAGAACTCGGATTTCTCCAAGGGAAGCGCGCTTCGGGATCTTTGCATCAACGCGATGGCCTACACGTTCGCTTACTTGAAGAAGGAGCGAGACTACATTCGGGCACGGCAATCGTTGCTTCTTCTGGGCACGCTCACCGGGACCGATGTGGACGACGCAGTCGATGAAATTCTTTCCAACTGGTTCATCTCGAGAAAGACAGGGCGGAAGGCGACTGGGACGATTACGATTTATTTCTCCCGCGCGGTGGACGTAGCCATCCCAACCACGACAATGTTCTATCAGTCTTCGACGATTGCTTTCCTACCGAACTCGTCGACGACCTTGACTTATGGCACTGACGATCTGATGCCCATCCGCAATTCGAATGGCGAGATTTCATCTTACTCCTTGGATATTCCTGCGATTGCAGCTGACGTAGGGGAAGACTACGACATTGATCCTGGTTCGTTCGTTGACTATACGCGTTTTTCGTCCTACGTCCTTCGCGCCGAGAACAGGAGCCCATTTTCTGGAGGGGCAGGGGTAGAGTCGACCGAGGATCTACTCGACCGTTCCCCGACGGCAATCTCGGTCCGTGATCTGAACAGTCCGCGCTCTATCGATTCGACGCTACGGGATAACTTCAGCAATATCGATGGGATGACCGTCATTGGGTACGGTGACCCAGAGATGGCTCGAGACCTTATCGCCGAGGGCGCGACGGGGACCAGGATCCATGCCGGGGGGTGTGTAGATGTTTTCCTGCGTATGCCGATCACCGAGAACAAGACCTTTACAGGATTGGTTGGGGGCGAGTTCACTGATATCCGGCCAGCGCTGACGTCGTTTCGTGACGATACGGTCACTGACTTCACTGACCTCCCGGGTGGGAGCATCGAAGTTGGGGACATCATCGAAATCTACAACTACCTCCCTCTGAGCGAGCCGAATCGTTATGTGGTGAAGATCGTTCAGCCCCATGGATTGGAAGTCTCCGCTCGTTCAGCCTTCCCTGCTGCGCGGCCGACGATTGGAGGAGCCTTCGACGACGGCTCGGTGGAGGGTGGAAATGCAGAGTTCGCCTCAGCGGGGCATTCATTCGTTACGATCGAGACAGGATTCGTCGATGACGGTCGGGTAGTGATCTACGAGACGACTTTCAAGTCTGACGCCTATCAGTTTATCGATGGGGATGTCGGCAAGTGGCTGCAGGTCACCGGGAGCGGTTCTGGTAATGATGGCATCTGGAAGATCGTCTCGGTCACGGGCGCTCCGGCCTATGCGGCTGAGCTCCGTGATTCGACTGGGGTCCCTCCGACCTGGACCACGGAGAATTTCCTCGACTGGAACCTGCTATCGAGCACGGACCATGAGAAGTTTATCGCAGTTTACGATGCGACGAACCCCGGGAACATTGGGACCTGGCGGATTCAGGCCATCTTGAATGAGTATACTGTTCGACTCATCGATGCTGCGGGCTCCCACCCGGTCTTTACGGCTGAGTCGCCCCTGAACTGGAAGTTGCTTACCCAGGTCGTCGAATACAGCGTGGGAAACAATTCTCCCGGATTCAACAACAAGATCTCTCGCTGTTTCACAGGTGAGTTCACCAATATCGTTCAGTACGATGGGTGTGTGATGCTCCCAGGGGAGCCGATTTACCTGGTAAAAGATGTTTCGTTCTACGATGCGCTCAGCAAGTACAAGAGCACAGACGGTCGGGTTCATTTTTTGCATCGGGTAAACAAGGAACCAGCCTACTACACTCTTGCGGAACTCTCTCAGCTTGAGTACCGGGTTCGCTGCTCCAATCCCGAAGAGGCCCAGAGTGGTTGGCAGCGGATGCTTATTGATATTGGTTGGCCGGACGGTGGAGAACTTTATGAGACCAAGAACTATTTCAACGGTCAGTCGCTGCGAGTGACATACGACACACTGACTGGCTACGATGCAGTTTGGTCATACATGCTCAGCGGGGATCAGCGGATTCTTTGCGGGAGTGTGATCCCTCGCGGACTTCATCCGATTTATGTTTCGATCTCGATCCGTTACAGCTTATCGAAGAATGCAACTGAGGGGATCGACCATGATCTCGCCAAGCAGGCTCTAGCAGATTACATTACCAACTCGAGCTCTGTTGATCCGCTCGACATGTCAGATATCATGTCTTTCTTGCGAAGTACGTATTCGGTGCTTGGGTACATTGAGCCGTTCGACATCTATTACAACTTGCTAGCCCCAGACGGCCGAGTGATCTATTACAAGACCAGCGATGTGATCGTCCTTGATCCGACCTACAGTATCGATCCGGATACAGGATTCATTCCTAATCCAGGTGAGCGGTCCGAGTTGGTTCTTCAAGACCCTCTGGGTCTTGGGGTGAGCACGAACACCGTTTGTTATCTATCGTTGCCGGATTTGCTTTCGTTCACGCAGCTGTAACCGGGAGAGAACCGATGCCCGCGTTCGGCGATCAGACAGTAAATTTTCTCCACGGATTGAGCGATCTTTGGAATCGCTTCTTCTCGGATCGAGAAAAGCTCAAGCAAATCTATTCGGCGAATAGCATTCTGATGGGGCAGTCGTATCTCGATCTGATGGAGAACGTGCTGAATCTATCGATTCGAGAGGCGCCAGTATTTGGACGCGATTTTTTCAAACTGCTCCCAATTCGGGAGGACTTGATCTCCAAGCGGATCGATGGGCGCTTCGCTTTCGACTTGACCCCCTATGCAATAAAGGCGTTCAAATTTCTGCAGAACAAGATTCTGGATCCGACAACCATTCTTGAAGAAGATTTGCACTTTATAATCGAACTGGATGGTGAAGAGGATCTGTTGCTGTTCCATCGAAATCCATTCGATTGGAACAATGATGGCACTGGGGAGATAGTCCCTGGGGTAGCGTACCGAACGGTTGAGGTCGCGCAGGACGATGGAACAACGACACTTGAACGGGAGTTAGCTTTCTGGATTCCCGATTGCGAGAAGGACAGCTTCAATCTTTACTTGAATTTTGGCTACTTGATCCAGAGATTCGAGCCCTCTTCGGAATCCTACCGAGCTCTCATTCAGGGGGTTGCTCGTTACTTCGTTCTCGGGCCAACACCTGGCATTTTGACCAGTGCCCTCAACGTCATTTGTGGAGTTCCGGTTATTCGAGACGATGGTGAGTACCTTTTGCGGGTGACTGTTTCGGACGAGACCCAAACAGTGGTGACCAATACGAGGAATTATGAATTCGGTACGCGAGTCCCTTTACGAGCTGATATCCTTGATTCTGGGAATTGGGCTGACAGTGTGGGAGCGGATAACGCTCTTACTTTCCATTCTTTTGAGCACCTTACAGAACTATTTCAGATTCATGATGCCCTCAACAATTGGTCCTGGTGGTACGAAAAAAATATCCCCCTAGCATTGCTTCCGGATGAGTCGCGAGATCGTCGCGCTATCCGGCCAATACTTTACGAAAATTTGGTGAACAATCCCCCGGGATTGGTCAAAGTTGGGGATCCTGGCGTCTTCATTGGTGCGGACGATGATGGGTTCGTTCCACCTCTGGTTGGGGCCCCTCCGGATAGGCGACCCACTTACCGGCATCTTTTCTCGTACATCATGTTCGAACGCTTCTTGCGGCATCACACTTTCGTGATCGAGGTCGACACGGAGATCTTGGTCTCGGGGGACATGCTGTTCAAGCGACTCACCACTGACCTACAAAGCATTGTATTTGTAGGAAAATCGGCTTACACCTACCTGTTTACCGAGCAGGAGATTCCGCTCACTGACGAACTGCTCCTGATCGAGTACCTGGCAATGATCGCAGTCTCGTTCGGTGATGTTCTGGAATCGACCGAAGTCGTTGTCGGAGAAAATTTGATCCTTGGTGAAGGCGCCTTTGTCGGCGATTATTATGAGTACACGGCCGGCGGAATTTCGATTGGGAACCCATGGCCTGGGTGGAATGCAGACGGGAAGACGCCAATTATGGCAAGTGGGGTCAACCCGCGAAATTTCATTTTGACGAATATCGAGGATGGTGTTTCGAAGCACGGTGATTGGCCAGTTCAAATCAAAGTTGCACCTTATCCTTGAGGATCGAGGAGACCATGACCGCATTCATCAGCCAGATCAAAATCCAAGGGTTCTTGACCATCACCGCTCGGGACGCGAAGACGGGTCGGATCGTCTTTCGAGAAGACAAGCCAAACCTGGTAGTCCAAGGGACCAAGGGTGTCGTAGCCCATCTTTTAGCTCAGATATCCGGCACGGATGCCAATGAGAATCGCATCTGGGGGATTTACGTGGGCGATGGTGACGCTGTGCCGGTCAGTAGTCATATTGCCCTGCAGGGCGCGAACGTGACCAAGCGAGCGATCAACCAGCCAATGACCATTGCTTCTCCCGAGGCGACTTCGGGGATCGCTGAGGCCGAAGTGACCTTCGGGACGACTGACCACGTTGATCAGTACATTCGGGAGGTGGGTTTGTTCAGCCGCGGGAACAGCGATGACCCAACCCTTTCGACTTCGGCGGTCATGATGGCCCGGCAGATTCATGGCGAAATCTATAAAACGGCTTCCATTACTGTTACTTACATCTGGCGGTATCAAATCACTGTCTAATAGGAGCGAGACCCATGCCCTTGGATTTTTACAAGACTGGAGCAGATACCGGCAGTGCGCTGGATGAATCTATCCACCCTATCGAGAATGGGGAGCCGCTCGACGCTGAGCATCTCGTTAGACCTCCGGAGAATTTGCGCAACCGGACCGAGGTGATCCGACAGGCGGTCGACTTTCAGGAGATCCTGGGGCGTTCGGATCGCGGCTTGATCATGATGAGCGCGATTGACGCTAAGATCTTCCTGACCGAAGACGGCGTGGGGCATTATCGATTCCGGGTGAATACGGCTGGGTCCGACACTACCTCCAATCGTGACTTGATCATTGGACCTATCGTCTCGCCTTCTTTGACCTCGGGGACAGCGCCGATCCGGGCGAAGCTCATTCATCTCGACGGTACGTCGAAGTTCTCTCTGTTGTCTCAGATAAGTGTCGGGGTAGCACGCAAAGTCGCCGAGGGAGCGCACAACATCTTGTTTCGCATCTACAAAGAGACTGGGGTCAACTCTTGCGCGGTGGACGTTGAGGGGACAGAGACGCCGTCGAACCCTAATCCTGAGTTGGGTCCAATGACTGTTGCTCTGCGGATTGCGGCAAACGGATCGACGACGGTTGCTCAAGCCGTGTCGGCAATCAATCTCCACACGGGTGCGGCCAAGCTCGTCTTTGCGACCGCAGTCGATGCTGGAACTCTGAGTGTCGAGATGGGCCCGGTCCGTCTTTACGAAGATACGACCACCAGCGAGAGCATCGCGGGAATCGACGACGAGTGTTTCCGGATTCGCGGCGCGCTCGATATCGATACCCATTTCACTGATCCGAACAACCATCTCATCGATGGGAGCTTTCTGATTCTGGACTTTGCAACAGCCAAAGATCGTCTGGCCAATAGCTACTCGAGCATACCTACTCTGTTGACCGTTCATCCGACTCCGGCCGATGGGACCACGACGAACATCGCGGAGACTCAGGGAACTGTGCCCATCTGCAAGATGCTCGGAGGTTACTGCTATTTTATCAATAGCAGATGCTTCGAGCCTGAGGTCGCGGACTACCTGATGGGGAGCAAGATCGCTGATTCGTCGCTGCGCGGGGACCTGGCTCTGACGTCGACCGGCAAGGGCGACGACATGATCGGGGCCGAAGAGAAGCCGTCGACTTGCTTAACTCTCAACACTGGCACGGTCGATTCACAGCTTGTACAGCTCGCGGGGATCGGTTCGTCGACTGGTGGGGTGGGGTCGAACCTGGTTGGATCTGCGGATCTGTCCGCGGGCGGCATCTCGCTGACGGCGAGTTCAATCTACAGCCAGCTGTCGCAGTTGATCACCCAGCTCACCGATCAGGATGGTGTGGGGGAAGACGGTGCTAGCCGGATCGGCGCGGCTGCGTACGAGCACGGCGACGAGACGATCGGGCCCGGTACGGTCTCTTCTCAGCTTCGGGAGATCATCTATCGAATGGTCAATCACTTTGATGGGTCGGATTACAATCACCAGCTGGCAGATATTCAGGGGAAGCCCTTTGCCATCGTCGCTCCGACGGGTGGCGATTACTCGACGATCACGCTGGCCATCAATGCTCTGAAGGCTACGGGTGGGACGATTTTCATCTACCCGGGGACGTACATCGAGTCGTATGCGGGTGGCAATCTGACGATTGCGAATCCGCTGCATCTTATCGGTTTCGGGGAGACGGTCTGGACCAACCACACCACCCCAAGCACGGTCAACTTCTCGACCGATATGGAAGCGACTTTCAGCAGTACGCTGACCTTCGAGAACATCAAGTTCGTCAATACTTCGAACGACAAGATCTTCAATATTCTGGGGAAGACGACCTCGGAGGCGGGCAAGATCGAGTTCTACAACTGTCGCTTCTTCCACAATGGGGCCACGGGCCGCTTCTGCAATTTCATGGATGCCTGCCGCGTGGTGGTGGAGAACTGCTACTTCGAGAGCACCGCGGTGTCGCTGGCCGGCGTTTGGGCCATCGAGGTCAAGGGCGCTCAGCTCCAGCTCCATCGGAACAAGTTCTACCACTGTGGGAACATCGTTTTGATGCAATCACCGAATACCTCGCGGTTTGTATCAGCAACATACAACGAGTTTCTCGAATGCGGGGCTTCGGAGGATTTCACTGTGTTGGCCTCTGGGTATCTCTTCTCGCTCCACAACGTGGACAATTTGTTCCTGGTGGGGAACACCTATCCGGACTTCACTCATTCTGGAAATCGATACGCTCTATTCGCTTATGTTAATGCGAATGTTTTCTCGCTGATCACCCAGAACATCATGCACGCGAAAGTCGATCTGACCGGGGCACCGGTCTCTGTCCCCTACTTGTTCAACTTCGTTGCGTCGACTGGTGTGGTTTACATTCAGAACAACACGTTCCCGAACTGTGGCTTCTGTGGCTCAATCAAGTTTGGGTCGAGCGTGATCTCGAAGAACTTCGTGCTTGGGAACACGTTTGCTAATTTGAGCTTCCCGAGCGCTGTCGGCACGGAGCTCATGTTCGACGCAAGCTACGGGCAGTTGATCCTGGAGGGAAACTACCTGCACTCGGTGACCGGAGTGAACTACTTCCCCTACGGAGTGAAGGCCGCGGGGCTCGCGCGGATCAGTGAAAACATCATTCTGAACAACTTGGTGAATCTCATTTCTCGCGGGGATTCCACGGTCATTCGGGGGAACCATTTCGAAGCGGCCAATGCGAGCAATGGCTGGGGCATCTACTTTGATTCGGATGAATCTCACGACTCCATGGTCGTTACTGGGAATCAGATCAAGGCTCGTGGGGGCGTGGGTCATAGCGCCGCGCTCCTCAAAGCGGTCATCACTGGAAACGTCATCGAGACTTTAGATGCCGGGAAGGGCATTGAGCTATCGGCTGACCACTCTATCATCGCTGACAATGCTCTTTACGGTGATGGCTCTACGGCTGAGTTTGGAATCTGGGTCGATCAGTCTTCCGAAGGCCAAAACATCATCAAGGGCAATCGGGTCAAGGGCTACGCGAAGACGGTCTATACGGCAGGGACCGCGACCATCGTGCAGGATTGCAACTTGTCCTTCTACACGACGGGCGGATCAGCCGATGTCTACGGGATCTGGCTCGGCAATGCCAAGAGCCAGGCAATCGGGAATGTCATCAATTGCTCTGGGACACCGAGTGGGTCTTACCGAGCAGACGGGGTGTACATCAACAGCCCTGAGTGCATCGTCAGTCACAATGTCTTTGCTGGATCCAAATGTGGCGTCAAGACTAATCCGGCGGACACGTCGCAGTTCATTATGATTTCGGGGAATCGCATCGAAGTAGCAGATTTGGTTAGTGCGCTTTGCATCGACATCACGATGACCAATATCGTGAAGCGATTCTTCACGATCACGAACAATGTTCTTTCGATTGCCGGGGCGACAAACAACACGACGACCTTTGCAATCGATGCAGGCACGAACGAGGCTTGTGTCTGTGTGGTTTGTGCTGGCAATATCATTCGACACTATGTCAACCCGACTCAGTACTTCTCGACCAGCGGGCCAATCCGTCCAGCTAGCGTGGCTTTTGGGCTTGGGGTTGGTGCAACGCTTCCGCAGAACGTTTCGACTGTGAACATGTACGATACTGTCTAATCAAAGGAACCAGTATGCCACTCAACTTCTACAAAGATCAGGCGGACACTGGTAGTGTGCTGGAATCGGCGATTCAGCCCTACGACGATGGGGAATCAGCGGACAAGTTCATCCTGAACCGTCCGTTGCAGAACTTGCGGAATCGGACTGAGGTGACTCGCAGGGCCAGCGACTTTCAGGATCTTCTCAGTCGGTCGGACCGCGGGCTGATTGTCGCTAGCGACATCGGGGCACATATCTGGTTCCAGGAGTACGGAGACACCCATGGTGGGTACGGATTCCGGATCAACTCGGACGGTGGGTGGGGAGACTGGGATAAGGACCTGGTGCTCTTCCCTATCGTCTCCTCGGCCACGTTCCCGGAGACTACCCCCACGGCACCGATCCTGACCAAGTACGTCTATGACGACGGGGAGGAGGGTAGATTCGCGGTTTACCCTCAGGTCGAGGGTGCGAGCCGTAAGGTCGCTCAGGGCGCTTCGAACCTGTGCATCAAGATCTTCAAGGTCGCCAACAGCAACCCACCGACTCCGATCGTCTCTATCGAGGGGGCGCTGAACCCTTCGAGTCCGGATCCGGAGTCCGGGCCAATTACCATCTGTGTGCAGATTGCCTACAACAACACGACGACCATCTCGTCAGTCGTCTCGGCGATCAATCTGCATTCGGCAGCCCTGACCATCGTTACGGCTGAAGTCCTGGAAGGCGGTAGCCGGACGATCTCGACCGAAGTGGCCCGGACGAAGTTCTACTCCTCTGCGGGCTGTGTTGGAGGCATTGACGACGAAGCATTCCGGATCAGTGGGGAACAGCTCATGAACTACTTTGAGTTTTCCTACACCAACCGTCTGAAAGAAGGAAGCTTTCTGGTCTTCGACTTTCTGAGCGCCAAGGAGCGGCTCAAGAACGATCTGGATATCTACCCGTATTCGGTTTTGCGAACCGTTCATCCAGGGAGTTTGCCCGGGGACACTCGGAACATTGGTGATTGCACGGGTACGGTCCCTATCTGCAAGATGCTCAACGGCAACTTGCACTTCTTCAATGGTCGTTCGTTTCGTCAGGGAGTCGACGAGCGGTTCATGGACAGCCAGGCGGAAGAGAGCCGCTTGCGCGCGGAGCTCCAGGATCCGGTGGATCCTTTGGAAGGCGACGCTATGGTGGGGGCCCAAGCGAAGTCTTCAACGCTGATTTCGCTCCCCTTGGGAACTATCCACTCTCAGTTGACCAAGTTGACGGACCTTGGGAAAGCGGAAGTCGGCAAAGGGGCATCTCTGGTCTATTCGACCTATACAGGAGCATCCCCGATATCGCCACTGACTCCGGGGAACTTTCGTTCTCAGTTGCAGGAGCTCCTGAACCATCTGACCGACGATACTGGGGCGGATCACGGGGCGTCAAAGATCGGTGTCGAGGCCTATTCGCCTTTGAGCCGTGGGTATGTTGCTGACCAGATACACTACATCTGGAATCGGCAGATTCATCATGAGCAGGTAACGGCGGACTACCACAAGCTCGAGGCGATCGAGACTCGGCCCTTTGTGCTTGTGAGCCAAGTTTCTGGAGAAGGCTACACGACTATTGCTGCTGCGCTGAACGCTGTCAAGACGACCGGTGGGACAATCTATATCAAGGGTGGGACGTACACCGAAGCCATCAATCTGGCCTCAGTGACGGTCGCGCATCCGATCGAGTTCGTCGGTATGGGCGAGGACGACGTATCTCCGACCAATGGAGAAGTCGTCTGGCAGAACGCTTCGACCTACTGTCTCCAGATCGCCTCTGACTGCGTGCTGCAAGCGAAGATCTCATTTCGAAATATTCGTTTTGCCTCATCAGGCGGAATGTACCCAGTCGTGTTTGCGACGACAGCAGGACATCCTCAAGCCGTGGTGGAGTTCAGGAACTGCCGCTTCCAGTCGCTTGCGTCGAGCCGAGCACTGATCCTGAATCAGTCGTCCCTGAACCGATCGCTGATTCATGACTGCATTCTGGCCAATTCGTCGGCGGCGACCGACACGAATGCCGTGGTGAATTTGACCAAGGGCTCAGTGTCGATCGAGAACTGCAAGTTCACTTACGCTGGGGCGATCGTTTATGCCAGCAGCACGGACGTCAAGAATGTCGATGTCGTGGGGAACGAGTTCGTCAAATGCGGCTACGCGACGGCCTACGCGAATATCCAGGCTCTGATCTATGTCGATGGTGGGAGCTCGACGCTGGCTCGGGTGCTGAATAACTCTTATCCGGTACTCACCAGAAGCGGGGGTGATGCAAACGTTTTTACGAAGCTTTGTCGTTTGACAACTTGCGGAGGGGCTATCGTATCTGGGAACACAATCGACATTGGGACGATTCCCTATGTAGCTGATTCAAGCCACTTTGCGATTCAGTTTACTGGGCCGACAACGACCACTGGGTGGTGCCAGATCACGAGAAATCAGGTCACCACGTTTGGCACTTTGATCCCGATCTTCGTGGCCTGTGAACGAGCTCTGATAACGGACAATGTTTTTACGGGTGGGACTGATCAGTCCAGTACTTCTGGCTATGGAATGATCACTAACCAAGCGGTTTACAGCTTGGTTCGGAATAATCAACTGATCACTGCGAATCGGGATACATATCGTTTGAAGCAAGGAATCGTGGCTGAAGATGCGGCAGTTAGTGTCGTCATCATCTCGGGCAATTTGATTGACGGCGGGTCTGACGCAGGGGCGAGCATTCGCTGCAACGGCGCATCCTCTTTGATTTTGGGAAACTACCTCCGAGGAATGAATAGCACAAGCTATGCTCCAGTGCAGGGGGTCCAGATCCTGTCACCAACGATTCAATCGATTGTTAGTGGAAATGTAATATTGGATATCAGAGGGAGTGATAGCGCTTCTGGAATTGAGGCATACCAGGCGATCGTTCGAGGCAATCTTATTGTTCCCCTAAGCACTGGCAATGGAGTTCGAGGGATTGGGGTCAATACAGCAGATTGCATTATTTCGGGGAACTCAATTCGTTTTGGAATACAGTCGAATCGCTGGGGAATAGTCTGTTCTTACGCTGGCTGTGTTGTTGCGGGGAATTTTATCTACAAGCCGTTGGCCAGCATTAGTGGGAACATTTCGGATGCGGTGATCTCTGGTAATATTTTTTTTACAGCGAAGTACGGCGCTTATTTCTCTGGGGCTCAAAGATTGGTGTACCGTGGAAATAATGTGTACGCAGCAAGCTTGGCGGATGCATCTGGGATCCATTTTGATTGCAGCAGTCCTACGAAGGATTTGGTCATTGTGGGGAACAATTTTCACAATGTCTATCGAGGGGCTTATTTTACTTCGGGATCGAGTGCAGTTAATATGGCTAGTTTCGTGGTGCTTTGTGAAAACATCATGCAAGCCATTGCATCGATTGCTGACCATGGGATCAGCTTCCTGACTTCGGTGACCGCGCCGGACAACAAACGTTTCTCGGCGATCTCGGGGAACGTGATCACCAAGACAAACCATACGGCGCTTTTGAACTACAACGGCATTCACTGTGGTGGGGACAAAGTCGCAATCTGGGAGAATATTGTCCGAGCAGGCGGGCACGCGAGCGGGTTGTTCTACTACGCCAATGGTTACGGGAATACCAGTGGAACTGGGCTTGGGCTCGGGAAAGACCGAGCGACCCCAAACTATGATGTCTGGAATAGCGTGGGCGACGAGAACAATCCGCAGGTAAATGGTGGTACTGGCCCTAACACTACAGTTTATCGGCAATTTGATATTAACTTTAACCGAAAAATGCTCGCGGGAACTTTGACGGTTCTGGAGAATTTTCACGCCAATTACGGGCCTTCAGAGATTTTGTGGGAATCGGATCCCGGATACACTCCGCAAGTAATCTCGAATACCCCTTCGGGCGCAGTTGTTCGAGTGCGAATGCGGAATATTGATCCGCCTCCTGCTGACGGGGCGCAGGTAAAAGTATATGCAGAAGTGCCTGTGCAGGATGCGATAGTGAATCCGATTTCAGCATCCGTCAATAATTATTGGCAATTCTATGCTGCTTCGTACCCCAAAGCTTCTGGATCCCCATCGGGAGGATTCAATCGTTTGAGTCGATTCTTCATGTCATTTGATCGAGTTATGCTCGACAACACGGAAATGGAAGATGAGGCTCACTACTTTTTGCAATATTGGAACGGCAGTGCGTGGGTAAATTGGGGTGGAACCGGACTAGTTACCGTCATGCAGTGGGTGGGGGGTAGCCCATCAGTGATTCAACTTGAAGGATGTCTGCACGAACCCCCACTGACAGGTGGAACAGCGGTACGATTTGGTCTTTTGTCTGGGCATCAGATTCAAGACACGAATGGAAATCCGCTCCAATCTGATCAATATTGGCAAGGGGTATCCTCTAGTTCGTATCCGGCTTTAACGTCATCTGGGCAAGAATCAAGATTGCGCAATATTCTTTTGAATTTTCCAACTATGACTGATAATGCGCATTACAGAAACAAAGATCACTATTTGGTTCAGTATGGGCCCGGACCTACTACATGGACAATTGACTCATTGGAGTTTGTAAGCACGACTCAGGTGCGACTTTACTGTAATCCATCTGCGGGAAGTGCTCCTAGTGGACAGACTATCTATGCAAAGGCCTATGCAGGGCATACAATTCTCGATCAATACGGGAATCCCATTGAAGAAGTAATTAGGTCGTTCACTTGTGCAGCATTTCCAGCTCCTTCTTCTGCGGGACAAAATGATCTATTACGCCAAATTGTGTTGAATTACCCGGTAGCGATGAATGGAAATACTGATTTTGGCGAACCAACTCACTATACAGTGAAGTATGGTCTTACAACTTGGCCAATCGTATCTACTTCGTACAACCCGACTCCGCCTATCCAGCAGATTACTCTTACTTGTTCTGATATTACTGACCCTGAGGGTCTACAAGTCAATGTAACGGCTCTTGCCGGGCATGGGATTCTTGATACAAACGATAATCCAATTCTTGAAGTCATACGATCCTTTACTTGTGGCACCTTCCCGGCTGTGTCTGTTCTTGGCTATAATGTTGATGAAGTTTTTTGGTCAGTAACATTTACACACGAGATGAGTACAACGTATCTAGAAAATCCTGCATACTATAGTATGAAATACACAGTTACGTATGCCGATTCCCATGCCGATAAAGAAATTACGATACCAATTAGTGCAGTAGTAGCTGGACCAGGAAATACTACTGTAAAAATCTATCCTGATTTAGATCCGTATGTAGAGTTTTATGAGGTACAACACTATGGTGGGGAAACATGTTCTCACGGGACAACGCATGGAAATATTGCTTTTTATCAATGTGACGTTTATGTAAATGCCGCCATTCGCGACACACATGGCAATTCGTTGCGGAATAGGTCGTTGCATGTTAATGGGCCTTATTATAATCCATGATCACATTTTTGAAAAAATCCTGGCTCTGGTTCCTTGCCGCCCTCTCTGGGCTTCTTCTGATCTTTCTCTATCGAAAAGCTTCGGCACTGCGAAACGAGCTCAAGCTCCTGCAGGCCGTAGAGCTCAAGCGGCGCACTCAGCTCGAAGAAGCTCAGGCTTTGGCTCGGGTGGAAGATGACCAAAAGAGAATCACCCAGCTAAAAGTCGAACTGTCTTATTTGCGAAGCTCGATTCGAGAGCGTGATGAGAAGCTCGCGCTGATTGAACAGGACGTAAAAGAACAGACCGATCAGGTTCTGAAGGCCAAGAGCTTCGCGGAGCTCGAGCGTCTCTTGAATTCTTCTCGAGAAGAGGCCCAGAAGAAATGAGAACGATTGCACTTGTTCTTCTGTTTCTGTTTATCCCTCGGGTTCTGGGAGCTCAGGAACTTATGCTTCCTCGCTGGGAGGTAAAAAAAATAGAGGGCGTCGAGTACGCTTGCTATGGTTTCGAAAACGTGAAGATCCTTGTTCAGATCGATCTAGAACTTCGGTATCGTGGGAAGAAACTTGTTGCTTGTGAAACAGATAAGACCGCTTTGCTCGATTCTCTGGGTCGATTGGTGGATGCTTCGAACGAGCAGGCTAGCTCCACTAAAACGCTACAGGATTTACTTGGTAAAAAAAATCTCGAAATCGTCAATCTTGAAAAGCAGAATACTGACCTTTCGAAAAAGACGATTCGAAATAACTTGTCCTGGATCATTAGCTCTGGTCTAATGATTGCTGTTGTAGCCTTCACGTCAGGTTGGCTGCTTCGTGCCAAGGGCTAGAGAAAGGGAAGTGCCCGGTTGCGACCACCGGGCACTTCCCTTGGGCCCACTAGGAAACTACTTCAGCCGTTACCGGAATCCGCTGTTCAAGTTCTTCGAGTCGCTGCTCGATGCGCTCCCAGGCGCGTTTAGCAGCGATGCTTTGTCGAAACTCGTCCAGCGGTCCTTTCCACGAATCCGAAATAGGTTCCACCTCCTTGAGCCATAGAGGCACTCTGCTAGTC
>Ga0315273_10002392_pt1 | contig 22159 bp, 16 predicted proteins | sample YL17G02_0_MG_FD_205753 | JGI IMG/M metagenome (GOLD analysis project Ga0315273, IMG submission 205753) | Sediment microbial communities from Yellowstone Lake, YNP, Wyoming, USA - YL17G02_0 | ecosystem: Environmental > Aquatic > Freshwater > Lake > Sediment | place: USA: Wyoming | collected...
CCTGAGCGGAGTCGAAGGGCTCCTGCCCAACAGGAACTACTGATCGGCGTGATCGGCGCTGGAGGCAGGGGATCGCTGGCGCGCTACGCCCATAGGCCAGAGGAAGGGGTCCGCGTTGTCGCCGGGGCGGACATCACGGACGAGGCGCTCGCCCAGGTGAAGGAGCGCTATGGCCCTGATGCGCTCGCCACCAGGGACTACCGCGAGCTGCTGGCCCGGCCCGATATCGGCGCAGTGTTTGTGACCTCGCCGGATTTCCTCCACGAGGAGCACGCGGTGGCCGCGCTGGAGGCGGGGAAGGCGGTCTACCTCGAGAAGCCGATGGCGATCACCATTGCAGGGTGCGACCGCATTCTCGAGACCGCCTATCGGAACAAGGTCAAGCTCTACCTGGGCCACAACATGCGCCACCTCGGCATGTGCATCAAGATGAAGTCGCTCATAGACCAGGGCGCCATCGGCGAGCCGAAGGTGGGATGGTGCCGCCACTTCGTGGGCTACGGGTGTGACGCCTACTTCAAGGACTGGCACGCGGAGCGTTCGAAGAGCACCGGCCTGCTGCTGCAGAAGGGCGCGCACGACATAGACATCCTGCACTGGCTCTGCCGCGGGTACACGAAGCGCGTTGTCGCCATGGGCGGCCTGACGTTGTACGATCAGATCGCCGATCGCCACGATCCCTCCGAGCGAGGCGATGCGAGCTGGCACCTGGAGAACTGGCCGCCCCTGAGCCAGAAGGGGCTAAACCCGATCATAGATGTCGAGGATGTCAGCATGATGCTGATGGAGTATGACAACGGCGTCTTCGCCTCCTATCAGCAATGCCACTATGCCCCCGACGGATGGCGGAACTACACTATCATCGGCACGCAGGGACGGATCGAGAACTTCGGCAGCGTGGTGAGGATGTGGGACCAGCGCCACGACTACAACCCCGACGGGGACGCGGAGTTCCGCTTCGAGGAGAGATACGGCGGGCACGGCGGGGCCGACCCCCGGATAGTAGCTGAGTTCGTCCGCTATGTGCGAGAGGGTGGCCCTATCGCGACCTCGCCGATCGCGGCGCGATATGCAGTGGCGGCCGGGTATCTGGCAACACAGTCGCTGCGGAACGGCAGCGTGCCAATGGAGGTGCCGGGTCTCCCGGATAGCATCGTGGAGTACTTCACCGCGCAAGTCGAGGGGAGAGCAGCGGCCTGACTCGTGCCTCGCGGAGCAGCATCGGTGACAGGCAGGGCATCGCCCGGCCCGCGCCGAATGGTGTGACAGATCCTCGCGTGCTCGCGGGCGCCTGCGCATCCTGGTGCCGTTCTGAGTTGGCGGCCCATCTTCCGGGAGAACCCCAGTGCGGCGTGCTGTCATAATCGCGGTGGTTGTCGCGGCGGCGCTGGCGTGCGCCCGCGCCGCCCTGTCGGCGCGGCCGCGCGTAGTGTGCCAGGTAACGGGCAAGGTCGTGGCGCCGCCGGCGGGCGACGAGCGATGGGTCGCGTGGCTTGAATCCGGGGACCCGAGGCCTCGTCTCATGGTCGTACCCCGAGCAGGAGGCCGGCCGCGCGCTCTCTTGTCAGGCGCTATCCTGTCCGGGCTCGCCCTCGATAGGGGTACGGCCTACAGCACCCGGGAGATACCCGAGACTTCCGATCTGAGGCAAGGGGCCCAGTTGCTCTCAGTATCGCTGTCCACCGGGGCCACCACGACGCTCGCGACCCTCAGTGAAGCCGCCGACCAGATCGTCTCCTCTCAAGGCTGGCTAGCCTGGCGCAAGAGCCGCGAGCCGGCGCTTCCGGGCGTCCCCTTTGTTGCTGCGGCCGCGCCCGTCACCGTTATCCGCGCGGTCGCCAGGGAAGGCGGGACGCCTCGTGTCATCGCCGTTCTCGGCGGCGAACAGACCGTCCTCAGGGGCGGCATGGAGCTGCTCGGCATCGCGCGTGATTGCGTCTACTGGTATGAGCGAAACGCGACCCCGGAGGGCGAACGAACAGCGATCCGCCGAGCGCCCTGCTCGGGCGGTGGGATCGAGACGGTGGCGGTAGCGGACGGGTCACGCGCCGCCGCGCTCGACGGCGATGTGCTGATCTGGACCGCCCCTTCGCTCGAGGCGGGGAACCCGGGAACCTTCTCCTCAGTCAGACGAATGGAGCTGGGAAGGCCGGGGGTGAAGGTGATTGGCGACTGGCTCGACTCCGGGACCATCCCTCTGCTCTCGAACGGTCGGGCCTATGCCCAGGACCGCGGGAGCCTGTGGCGGCTGAGCGCCAAGCGGGAGGAGCAGGCCAGGCTATACGAGGGCCCGCCGCGCCTGGCGTTCCCCCGCGCCATCGGCGACGAGGAGTTCATGTTCATGCAGCTTGACCGGGGCATGGCACTCGCAAAGCGGCCGCTGACTCTCTGGGCCAGAGTGCGATCGGCGGTGTGGCGATGAGGACGGCTCGATGCAGCGGATGAAGAAGGATGTCCCGCCGCTCCTCGGGGTCGCACTCATCCTCGCGGTCCTTGCCACCGTGTTGGTCCTGTATTGGCGCGTACTGCTCCGAGAGGAGACCCGTGGCGCAGGTGGGGGCGGCATGGGAGGCAGCCGGAGCCCCGGCGGCGTGGCTGCTCCCGCCGGCCTGCGCGAGGTCGAGGTCGAGACAGTAGCAGGCCAGACACAGGCCGGCTACCGAGATGGGCCAGCCGCGCAGGCTCTGTTCAGCGGGCCCGCCGCGGTTGCAGTCGCTGGCGACACAGTCTACATCGCCGACAGCCGCAACCACGCCGTCAGGGCGCTGCGCGACGGACAGGTCACCACCATTGCCGGCGGAGCTGCCGAGCCGGGGTATGCGGATGGTCGCGGAGAAGCGGCCCGGCTGTCGGCCCCGGCAGGGATCGCGGTGGGGCCATCCGGCACCATCTTCATCGCCGACACCGGCAATCATCGCATCAGGCGGATCTCGCCCGATGGCGCCGTCTCAACCTACGCCGGCGCCGCGACACCGAAGGATGATCTGGGAAGAGAGCTCGGCGGGTATCTCGACGGGCCGGCCGCCGCGGCGCAGTTCCGCTACCCGGTCGGGCTGGCGGTTGATGGCGACGGGACGCTGTACGTTGCCGATGCGGGCAACCACGCGGTACGGCGGATTCCGCCGGGGGGAGTGGTGACGACTATCCCGGTCGAGGGCAAGCTGGAGAGCCCGACCGCGGTATGCTTGACGCGTGATGGCGCAATCTGGGTATCGGACACTCCGGGCGGAATCCTGTGGACCGGCCCGACCGCAGGGCCGCTGCGGCGTTGGCAGGGAGAAGGCGAGGGTGTCGAAGGGAGCTTCGCTCCCGCGGGGATCGCGTTGGCCGCCGATGGCGCCGGCCCGGATCGGCTCTATGTTGCAGACTCCGCGAGCAACTGCATCTTCCGGCTCGACGCTGACAGGCTCACGCTGGTCGCTGGCCAGGGCGGAGCGCAGACCTCCAGCTCAGTTGATGGCGGCGGCGACGTCGCTCGCTTTCTGTGTCCGGCCGGCCTGGCGGCCGCGGGAGGCCGAGTCATCTACCTGGCCGACTGCGGCAATAACCTCATCCGCCGGGTGGATCTCTCGGCGATGGGAGCACACCGCGAGGGCCGAGTCCCCGGTGGTGGCGAAAGGCGCTCGCGCGCCGGTGGGCGCAGAGGAGGTGGACGGAGTGCAGGTTGAGATTCGCGGGCTGCGCAAGGTCTACCCCGGCGGCGTGACCGCGCTGCAGGGCATTGACCTGACCATCCCAGTGGGCATCTTCGGGCTGGTGGGACCCAATGGTTCGGGGAAGACCACGCTCATTCGCATAGTGGCCACGCTGCTGGAGCCGACGGCGGGGGAGGTCTTCGTCGGTGGGCACGACGTCCGGAAGAACAAGGCCGCCGTCCGTGAGCTGCTGGGCTACCTGCCCGAGGACTTCGGATTCTACCCGAACCTCACCGCCTACGAGATGCTCGACTACCTGGCGCTGCTCTGCCGGGTCAACGCCAGGAAGGAGCGGCAGGCTCGGATCGAGCAAGCGCTTCATCGCGTCAATCTCGATCAGGTGGCGGGTCAGCGAGTGGGGACATTCTCCAGCGGCATGAGGCGGCGCCTGGGGATCGCCCAGGCCATCCTCAACGACCCCGCGGTGTTAGTCATGGACGAGCCCACCTCTGGCCTCGACCCGGAGGAACGGGTAAGGTTGCGGAATCTGCTGGCAGAGCTGGCCGGTCAGCGCGTCGTGATCCTGTCCACGCATATAGTCAACGATATCGCCACCATCGGGCAGCGGCTGGCCATCATCCGCAAGGGCGCCTGTGTGTTCTCGGGGACCCTGTCGGAGCTGCTCGGGCCGCTGCGCGGCCGGACCTGGATCATAGACATCGGGGAGGATGAAGTCAGCCGCCTCCGCGAGCAGTACTACGTCACCGGCGTCTTCCGTTCGGCAACCGGCATGCAGGTGCGAGTGCTGGCCGATGAGATGTCGCACCCAAAGGGGTATGCCGCTGAGCCGACGCTCGATGATGCCTACGTCTGGGCGCAGGCAGAGCCTGCGCGGCCGGCCTCGCCCTACGACCAACCAGGAGGACCTAGCGCGTGAGGCGGCCTGACCTCGCCCGGCTCGGGGCGCTCTTCGCCTGGGAGTGCCGGATCGCCACCCGCGGTGCGGCCTTCTGGGGACTCGCAGGAGCGTGCGCGCTGCTCGCCCTATGGCGCGCCTCGGCACACGGCACGACCGCCGCGCTCGCAGCCTACCGCGCCTGCGAAGCCCTGCTGGTCGGTCTGGGAGTGCTCGCCGTATTCCTTGCCGGCACGAGCGCGGGCCGCGACCGGCGCACCGCGGCCGAGCAGTCCGTTCTGTCGAAGCCCGAGGGGAGCGCGCCTTCGCTGGCGCTGCTGCGGTTCGCAGCGCTCTGGCTTTCTCTGCTCGCCATCGCCGTCATCGGGCTGGCCGGCGCCTCGCTGGGCCAGCTCGTGTTCGCCAAAACGCCCTGGAACCTATACCCCTACCTCAGTGCGCTCGGGCGGATCGCGCTGCCCGTTGGCGCGGCCGCGGCGTTGGGGTTCTGCCTCGCCACGGCCTTCCAGACGCCGCTCGCTTCGGCCGCGGCCGCCATCTACTGGCTGGTCGTGCCGCTCAGCCGACCCCACATCGCCATGGCGTTGGACCTCACGCCCTCCCAGCACTGGCCGGCGGCCGCGCTGCTTATGGTCTTCCTGGTTGCCCTGACCTGTGTGCTCTACGCGCGGGCCGTCCGCGACCGCGGACCCCGGTCGCGCCGGCCGGCGTGGGTGGCAGCGGCGCTGCTCGTGGCCTTCGGGGTTTCGGCCTACCGAGTTGCGGTAAGCGGCGAAGACCTTCTCACCGGCCCTGACCCAATCCTCTCGGCCATACAGAGCGAGTCGGTCGAGGCCGATGAGCGCGCCCCGGGGTTCTGGCTGCGGGACGCGCAAAACCGATTCGTCGGCCTCGACGACTTCGCCGGACACCCGATCCTTCTGGTCTTCTGGGGCCCCGCGGTCACATCGTCGGCACTGCTGCTGTCGGACCTGGAGCAGGTCGCTGAGGAGTTTGCTCCTAGCGGTCTTCGCTGCATCGCGGTCTGCGTTGACCGAGATCCGGCGGCGATGCGGCCGTTCGCCAGGGAGGTGGGCCCACAGGTGACGGTGCTCTGGGATCGGGGCCGGCATTTCGGGCAGGGCACGTACGCCGCCGACTCACCTCTCGCCGTCGCCTACGGTGTGACGGATCTCCCCACGGTGTACCTGCTCGATGCCAACCGGCACGTCGTCGGGCAGACCTTCGGCCAACTGGATCGAGAATGGCTGACGAGCAGGCTCCCACGGACGGCAGAACGATGACCATCGAGGCGCGGAAGCCAGCAGCCGGCGGGAGCCAGGGTTCGCTCTGGGCCTACAACGTCCGCATCCTGCTGGCCAACAGCTACTGGCTGATAGTGACTCCGGTAGCCGCCGCCCAACTGGTCCTGTTCTGGAACATGGCGGTTGTTAGCAGCTCCGGCGCAACGGTCGCGGTCGAGACCATCGAGCTCCTCGCCGCCATCTTGGGCGCATTCCTCTGCGCGCATACCCTCGTCCCCGAGCAGGGCAAGGTGGGCGAGCTGGTGTTCGTACGCCCTGTCTCCCTCGAACGCGTGCTTGTCCTGCGGATCGCCGCGGTCTTCGCCTTCGTCCTGATCGTCATCTCGCCCGTGCTCTACTTCTACTCCGTGAAGGTTGACGGGTTTCCGCTCACCGCGGCGCTGCTTGCGGCACTCCCCCCGATGCTCTTCCTGTCTGTCCTGGCGCTCGCCGCGGCGAGCGTGCTCCGTCACCCGCTCTTCGGGTTCGCGGTGGCCGGCGCCTTCTGGGTGCTCGACCTCGCAACGGGCGGGTACTACAACGCTCTTGTCTCTCTTCACAGCTTCGCCGATTCGCTCGCAGACCGGCCGATGTCAGACCTCTGGCTGGCCAACAAGCTCGTGCTCATCGGTCTCGCCGCGGTTGTCTACCTGTGGCTGCGAAGCAGGCTGGGACAGCCCGTTGCGCCTCGACGCTGGCGCGCCGTCGCGCTGCGATCGGTGGTAGTAATTGTCATTGCTGTCGCCTACTTCGGCGTCGGCGCCGGCTACAAGCTGGTCTACGGGATGCGGCACGAAGGCGAGCTGGGAGCTCGAACTCACCTATGGTACCAGCTGCAGTTCGGCGGATATGGCCCACTGCCACTCGCGCGGCTGTTCGGGCCCGCCTTCCCGCTCTATGTGCAGGCCGACCTCGGCGGTGGTGCAGTTGGGCTCGGCGACGCGAACGGGCCGGTCGTCGCTCCGGTGGACTTGGCGCGGCTCCGGACGCTGCTGCAGCGATATCCGAGGAGCATCTGGGCCGACAACGCCCAGCTCGAGATCTCTCTCCACGATCTGAGGGGGCGCACAGGCGATGTCGCGCTCCTCATCAGCAGCGCCGCCGGCCGCAGCGATTCACTCCAGCGGCTCTTCGAGGAGGATCTGGCAGCCGGCAGGCAAGGCTTCGAAACGCTGGTCGAGCGCTATCCCGGCAGCCCGTTCGGGCCGCTGGCGCTGTCCCAGCTTGCTTCGATAGGGCTCTCCGAGCTTGACTTCCCCTTCGCGATACACTCCTACGAGCGGCTGATCCGTGACTACCCGCGGGCCCCCGATGCCTACACCGCGGGCCTCAAGCTGAACCGGTACTACCTGGCGACTGGGCAGCCGAAGAAAGCACTTGCCGCCGCCGACATCGCCGCCGCCGCTGGCGCCTGGGATGTCCGGGCCGAAGCGCTTCTCGCCGGCGGCCGCGCCGCTCAGGCCGCCGGTGAGAAAGGCATCGCCCGCGACCGCTACGAGCAGGCGCGGGAGGCGGCCAAGCGCGCGGCTGACCGCTCCATCGCCGGCGCGCGCAGCCCCAGCCGCCTCAACAAGGCTGAGATGTTCGCCGCCGCCAATGCCGTCATCGCAGCCTGTGACAAGGCGCTGGCGGGGGGGCTGTCGCCTCAGCCGGTCGGCCGCCCGCCCGGGTCCGTTGCCTCCATCACCGGTCGGGTGCTGCTTGGTGATCGCCTCTCGACTTCGCTCGGGGTGGCTTCGCGCTCCAGGGGGGCGACCCAGGCAAGGGTGGCGCTGGGTCCGCCCGATGGAAACGGCTTCCCCTCACCATTCTCGGGTGTCCCTCCCGGCGGCAGGGGCGGCAGCACCGCCGCCAGCGCGACCACCGATGCCAGCGGCAGGTTTGCCCTCGATGACCTGCCCCAGGGGACCTACCCGGCCTTCGCCGTGTTGATCCACCTCCCGCCATGGCAGGCCGACTGGGCGAAGGAGCTTGCGGCGCCTGCGCCGATCACCGCCGACCGCCGTTCGCTTGACCTGGGAGACATCCGCGTCATCGTCACGCCGCCGGCGAGCCGGGTCCGGCCGGAGGGCAGTACGGGACCTTCCGGCACCCGCAGACCAGGTCGGCAGGCGGACACTGGTGACCGTCGCCATACCTTCGACCGCGGGCGAGGATCACCGGCCGAGCATTCGGACTCGCGCTTCACCCGCTCCCTTGACGGCCGGTATCGCTGATCGCCGGAGAGGTCGCTCGGTACCTGGGGCAGGGGAGGAACTGGGCGCCCGGTGCGGCGGCGGTGCTCACGAAGCCGTTCAAGCCTCAGGCCGCCGGCGACATACTCCGCCGGCCGCTAGGCTGAGCGAGCCACCAACAGATCGTCGCTCAGCACCGTCGGGCACCAGTGCTTCTCGATATGGTCAACCACCAGCCGCGTGCCCTCATCGTGGCTGACGTGCGGCGGTTTGGCCGGGTTGTACATCGCGTCGGTCAGGTCCCGCACGAGCATGATGTCCACCCCGCGCTGCACCATCGCCTTGATCGCGAACGACCGCCCCAGGATGCACATGTTCGTGTGCACACCCATGATGAGCAGGTGACGCAGGCCTCGCTCGTGCATCAGGTTCCAGACATCCTGACCGCTGTCGGAGATCGCGTCGCGCTCCTCGTCTATCTCGATCGCCGCGTGCTGGCGCGTCCAGGCGGTATACCAGGAGGTCTCGCCCGTGTCGGAGCCACCATCAGAGTCGTCAATGGGCAGAGGTGGGACTTCGCGCAGCACCGGCTCCGGCATGGGAACGTGCGGCGCGGCGAGCACCCGGGCGCGGGCCGGCGAGTCGCGGTAGAACTCCATCGTCTCGGAGGGCGCGTGGATGATCGTGATACCGGCTGCCCGCGCCGCCTTCACCACCTCGTTCATCCGCGGGGCCATCACCGCCACCCGCTCGTTGGCGCCGCGGCACCAGTGCTTGTCCCACATATCGCAGATGATGATCGCTGTCTCCGCGGCCCGAACGCGCTTCGCAACGGTGACCAGCTCCCATTCGCCGGCCCCCGAAGCGCCGGCCCGCCAGGCATGGAACCTCATGTTGAGGGCGATCTCACTCGGCTTGTCTGAGGACGGCTTGCGCACGCGTACACCTCCCGGCCGGTCAGTCCGTCAGAAGTCCGCCACCGACCCATCATCGTGCAGCGATGGCGTGTGATCCCATGAGCCGTCGTACAGCTTGTCCGCCAGCGCCTCTTCGTCAAGCTCGATACCCAACCCCGGCGCCGTAGGGAGAGGGATCGAGCCGCCGACCGCCTGGAACGGCTCCTTCAGGTAACCATCACCGAGGTTCACGAACTCCTGGATGAGGAAGTTCGGAATGCAAGCATCCAACTGGAGGCAGGCGGCAAGCGCGATGGGGCCGAGCGGGCAGTGGGGCGCGATCGAGCCGTAGTAGCACTCGGCCATCGCGGCGATCTTCTTCACCTCGGAGATGCCGCCGGCGTGGCTCAGGTCGGGCTGTAGAATCGAGGCCGCCTGCTTCTCGATCACCTCGCGGAAACCCCACTTGGTGAAGAGCCGCTCGCCGGTGGCGATGGGCACGGTGGTGCTGCGCGCCACCCGGACCAGCTCGTCCACATTGCCCGGTAGCACCGGCTCCTCGATGAACATCGGGTAGTAGGGCTCGATCGCCTTCGCCAGGCGGATGGACATCGCCGGGCTCGACACCCCGTGGAAGTCCACCGCGATGTCAACCTCCGGCCCAACCGTGGCACGCAGCGCCGCGAAGTACTGCTCGAATCGCTGCACCCTCGCCAGCGTGTCCACCTGTCGCAGCGGTCCGGGCAATCCGACCTTAATCGCGGTGAAGCCCTGCTCGACGGCGGCGGCCGCGTTTGGGACCCGCCCGTCCACCACCGGCCCGCCGCCGTGCTTGTAGAGACGGATCTTGTTTCGAGTCGGCCCGCCAAGCAACCGGTAGATGGGTTGGCCGAGCCACTTGCCGGTGATGTCCCACATCGCCTGCTCGATGCCGGAGAGCGCGCTCGTGAGGATCGGCCCGCCCCGGTAGAACTGCCAGCGATACACCGCTTGCCAGTTATGCTCGATCATGCGCGGGTCCATGCCGATGACGAATCGGCCGATCTCCTGTACCGCCGCCGCGCAAGTCTGAGAGCGGCCCTCCAGGATCGGCTCGCCCAGGCCTACGATGCCCTCGTCGGTGTGCATCTTCAGGAAGAGCCAGCGCGGCTTGACGAAGAACGTCTCGAGCCTGGTGATCTTCATCGCGTTTCCTCGAGCGCGAACACGAAGCAGCCGCAGTAGGGGATGATCTCGGCGCGCAAGTTGGCAGCTTGCGCCCCCACCGCCTCGGCGAACCCGGCCGGGTCGAACGTCCGCTTCGCGAAGCAGTCGTAGTGGGCTGGCACGGCGACCCGGGCGCCGACGGCGATCGCCAGTTGTGCCGCCTCCTCGAAGTCGGGGAACTCGTCCTCGGTGGGCGATGTGGTGATGAGGGCAATGTGCGGCGCGGCCCCCCGGAGGGGGTCCATGAGACCCGCCACGCGCGTCACGCCTCGCATGATGTCCCCGGTGTCGTAGACCTTGATGCCGCCGATGTTGACGATGTAGCCGAAGTGACCAACATCGCTCACTTCCGCTGTCTTCGACAGCACAACACCGACTGTTGCCCCGCCCACCTCCAGCGCTTCGCCGGGACTGAGCGCGCGCACCCGCTCGCTCGCGATGCCCGCCTCCACCATCGCTCGCGCGCTCTCCGGCGGACCGAAGAACCGCGTCTCCGGCGACGCCTGCGCGAGCGCGACGAGGAACGGCGGGTCGGTGTGATCGGAGTGGTTGTGGGTGCAAAGGACCGCGTCAGGCTGAAGCTCGTCGGCGCGAATGGGCGCTTCGTCGCGAACGTAGCGCGCGGGATCGCCCGGGCGGGAGAAGAACGGGTCAATCATGATTGAGACCCCCGCCCCCTTGATGACATAGGAGTTCTGACCCAGCCACCAGATGGCGACGGTGTTGGGGGCGACGGATTGCGTTCGGATTCTGTCGGCGACTCTCATCTCGACCTCTTCTGTGCTGTCCTACAATCGGAATCCTGGCGGGACGAGCTGGACGCTGGTGCCGCCATCGGCGTGGATGACCTGCCCGGTGATGTAGCTCGATTGGTGGGATAGCAGGAACGCGACCACCGCCGCCATCTCCGCGGTGGTGCCGGCGCGGCCGACAGGGATCAGTTCGTTGCGCATGTTACTCTCGGTCTGCTCGCGGCGAGACGCGATCAGGCCCGGCGCCAGCGCGTTCACCCGCACTCCTCGCTCGGCGAAGCTGATCGCAAGCTGCCGGGTCATCGCCTCCAGCGCCCCCTTGACTGCGACGTAGGCGAGGCCTGTTCGGTTGGGCCTCGATCCCAGCACCGATGAGATGAATACCACCCCGCCTCGCCCGCGCTCCAGCATTGCAGGCGCAATCTTCTCACAGAGCAGATAGGCCGCCCGCGCGCCGGTCGCGAATGCCTGGTCCCATAGCTCGACGGTCATCTCCTCGAACCGCGGGAAGCTCATGAACATGGCGTTGTGGATAAGCGCGTCGACCTGCCCGAAGCGATCGAGCGCCTGTGCCACAAAGCGGCTCAGTTCGCCCGCGTCGCCCACGTCGGCCGATACGGAGAGCACCTCGCCGCCCGCCTGCTCGATGAGGTTCGCGGCCTCGGCCAGGCGATCGGCCCGTCGCCCGCAGATGGCGACTTTCATCCCTTCGGCGGCGAGGCGTCGCGCCACCGCGCGGCCAATCCCGCTGCCGCCGCCGGTGATCAGCGCCACCTGCCCGCGGAGGTCGGGGTAGCAGGGCGGCTTCGCTATCAGGTTGTCGAGGTCGAAGGGCACGTCTGCGTCCTCACGTGCTTTCTACGAGGGGTAGGAGGCAAGTCCCTTTGTGACCCTGTCGGGTCCCAACGGGACCCGACAGGGCTCCTGCCCAAGGAGTACGCTCCTGCGCCACGAAGTGCTGTCCCAGGAGCATCAGCAATGAGCACAACCCAGCAGTCCCTGTTCGCCGACGGCCGGATCTCCTTCGGCCCGTTCCTCAAGCTCGCCGATCCCGCCATCGTCGAGATCTGCGCGCTCGCAGGGTTCGATCATGTGGTCATTGACCGGGAGCACGGCCCTCTTTCGGTCGAGACGGTGCAGCATCTGGTCCGGGCGGCCGAGGCGCGGGGCATCGTGCCCTTCGTGCGGGTGCCGCGCAACGAGCCGTCCGAGATCCTGCGGGTGCTTGACGTTCGCGCGGTCGGCGTGCATGTCCCCCACATCAGCACGGCCGATGATGCCTTGCGCGCGGTCCAAGCCTGCCGTTTCCATCCGGAGGGCGACCGCGGCGTCTGCCGCTTCGTGCGCGCGGCCGCCTACACGAGTATCCCGGCCGGCCGGCACTTCGCGGAGGCGAACGAGCGAACCATCGTCGTGCTGCACATCGAAGGCACTGAGGGGATCGCGCATCTCGGCGAGATCCTCGCGGTTCCCGGCGTCAACGTCGTGTTTCTCGGGCCCTATGATCTCTCCCAGGCTTGTGGCGTCCCGGGCGAGGTGCAACACCCGAAAGTGCAGCAGATGATGAAGCAGGCGGTCGCCCAGGCCCGCGCCGCAGGCATCGTAGTCGGCACGTTCGTCGAGTCGCCGGAGGACGCTCGCGCGTGGGCCGCCCTCGGCGTGCAGTACCTCTGCTACTCGGTGGATGTCGGGATCTTCTATGCGGCGTGCAGAGAGATTGCGGACAGACTGAGGAGAGAGTAGGATCTGCCTCGGAGGCTTCTGTGCCGGAGCCTCCGAAACCACTCGTCCCGGGGAGTTGGACGGATGGACACTCAGGGCGACGCGCGAGTACCGCCTGACCCCTACCGCGCCATCATAGACGGCGTGCGAGCGCGTGGCCGCCGACTGATGGCTGCGGCAGCCGTGATCGTGGCGCTCGTGGCGATCCGGGGGATCACCCTCTGGTCGCTGCTTCCCGGCGAGGTGCCCGTCAGATGGAACTCGGAGGAAGGCGGGACCGGCGGTTTCTCGCTCAGCTCTCCGGGGTTCTCATGGTCCAGCAGCAGCCCCGTGCACTGGGTCGACAAGACACCCTCTACGATCTTCGGACAACTGTTCATGGCCGGCATCTGCCTAGGCTTCGGGTGGGCGCTCACAAGAACGGGCATCATCAACCTGCTGATTCTGAGCGTGCGCCGCTTCCTCTGGGGAGCGGCAACGCCCAGAGCAGTGGCCTTGCAGACGATCTTCCACGATGGTCTGCTGGCATGGCTGTGCGCCGGCGTGTCGTTGGCCATGGCCCTCGATAGCTGGGAGATGTGGTCTCTTGCGTTGGGGTTGCGCTCGCCGGGAGTGCACACGTACACTACTGTCGCCACTGTCGTGGTACTCGCAGGCTTCGGGGTCGAGGCGGTCATTGCTCGACGGCGGGTTCTGCGAGCTGAGGCCTCTACCCCCGGAACCTAGACCCTCTCATCGGGTCAGGACACCACGACCCCCCCCGACCCTTCCGGTCGAGTCCTCGGCGTACTCCCCCTACCTGAGGGTCCCCGCCACTTCCTTGAGCTGCTCCATGATAGGCAGCTTGTTCGGGCACTTGGGTTCGCACTGGGCGCACTCGATGCAGGCCTCGGCGCGCTTGGCCGGGTCCATGTTGGCGTACTCGGTCTTCGCCCAGTCTATCAGCCCGTAGACGCGGCCGAGGTTGTAGATGCGGAAGTTGCGCGGGATGTCCACCCCGTTCGGGCAGTCCATGCAGTAGCCACATCCCGTGCAGAACTTGCTGCCCACCACCTTGAACTCGTCGAGGATCCGGTTCATCCGGGTCCAGTCCTCATCGGTCAGCCCCTGGAAAGCGTCCACTGTCGCGACGTTCTCGCGCACCATCTCGACAGTGTTCATCCCCGATGCCGCGCAGCTCACATTCGGGTTGGCGAGGATGAACTGAAGCGCGGCCGCCGCGGTGCTGGTCGCGCCGCCGGGAATCAACTCCTGCAACCGCTTCGCTGGGCTGGCGAGCATCCCGCCGGCGACCGGGCACATCGCTATCACGCCCACCCCCAACTCCCCCGCCCGCTTGATCGTCGGCGCGTAAGACCGGTCGAGCATGTTGTACGGTATAGTCAGGCTGTCGAAGAGGCCGGTCTCAATGAGCTTGGTGAAGTTCTCCGGCTTGTCGTGGCCGGTGAAGCCGATATGCCCGATGATGCCTTCAGCCCGCGCCTTGTGGAGCGCTTCCAACGCGCCGCCCTTCTTCGTCAGGTGCGGCAGCGCCTCGAGGCTGAACCAGCCAACCTGGTAGAACTCCAGGTAGTCCACCCCGAGCGTCTCCATCTGGCGTTCCATGTCCTTGCGGTAGCTGTCCGCGGTGGTATCCTCACCGACACCGGTCTTGCCGGAGACGATGAGGCCGCGGCTTCGCCCCTTCAGCCCGCCCGCAACCAGGTGCTGGCAGCGGTGGTTGATGTACCCGTAGGTCGTCTCGAGGTAGTTGATACCCATCGCGATGGCGGTGTCTACGACCTGTGCCGCCAGCTCCGGGTCATGCTCCGGCAGTCGCATGCATCCCAATCCGAGGGCCGAAACCTGTAGGCCCGTCTTGCCAAGTGGTCGGTACTTCACAGCCAACCTCCGTCGGGGGATAGTGTCCTATTCGGCACCCGCCCCGCAGCGCCTATCGGGGAAGGGCTTGGTGGGCGCCTCTTCCCCCGCCGGAACCCTATCGGGCGCCATCCGTGCAGGTGGCGCGGCCTGGCCGGGCGTAAGCTACACTTACGCCCGTCTCGGCGAATGGCGCACAGGAGACGGCTCACTATCCGGGCCGGAGCCTTTCGCAAGCGACGAAGACCCAGAGCCATGGAGTATCTTGCATCATGGTTACGGTTGCCATGATGCAAGATGCCCCACAGAGCCCAACGCAACGCCCGCAGGGCAGATTCTCTTGCCTTACGGCAGTAACCGTAAGGCGAGAGAATCCGTAGCAGAGAGATCGTCAGGAGCGGAATCGCGCATGCCAGTTCGACAGGACATCCACAAGGTTCTCATCATCGGGTCCGGCCCCATCATCATCGGCCAGGCGTGTGAGTTCGACTACTCCGGCACCCAGGCGTGCAAGGCTTTGCGAGCCGCGAACTACGAGATCGTCCTCGTCAACTCCAACCCGGCCACCATCATGACCGACCCCGGCATGGCCGATTTCACCTACCTCGAGCCCCTGACAGTTGAGAGCCTGACGCAGATCATCGAGAAGGAGAGGCCGGACGCGGTGCTACCCAACCTGGGCGGCCAGACCGGGCTCAATCTAACAGCCGAGCTGCACCGCCAGGGCATCCTCGACAGGTATGGCGTCCAGATCATCGGCGTGCAGGCGGACGCCATCGAGCGGGGCGAGGATCGCATCGCCTTCAAGGAGACGATGAACCGGCTCGAGGTGCCAATGCCGCGCAGCGATCCGGCATTCACTGTCGAGGAGGCGGAGAGGATCGCCAAAGACCTCGGCTATCCGGTCGTCATCCGCCCCGCCTACACCATGGGGGGGACCGGCGGAGGCATCGCCTGGAATGTGGAGGAGCTGCGGACCATCGCCGCCCGGGGCATCTCCTTCAGCCTCGTCGGGCAGGTGCTCATCGAGGAATCGGTGCTCGGCTGGGAGGAACTAGAGCTTGAGGTCGTGCGCGATGCCGACAACAAGAAGATCACGGTCTGCTTCATCGAGAACGTGGACGCGATGGGCGTACACACCGGTGACAGCTACTGCGTCGCGCCGATGCTGACCATCGCGAAGGACCTCCAGCAGCGGCTTCAGGAGATCTCCTACCGTATCGTCGAGGCCATCGGGGTGATCGGGGGGACGAACATTCAGTTCGCCCATGATCCGAAGACCGGCCAGGTGGTGGTGATCGAGATCAACCCCCGCACCTCCCGCTCCTCCGCCCTCGCCTCCAAGGCCACCGGCTTCCCCATCGCCCTCATCTCCTCCAAGCTCGCCGCAGGCCTGACGCTGGAAGAGCTGCCCTACTGGCGGGAGGGGACACTCGACAAGTACACGCCCTCCGGCGACTACGTAGTGGTGAAGTTCTCCCGCTGGGCCTTCGAGAAGTTCCCGGGCGCGGTGGACAAGCTGGGCACGCAGATGCGAGCCGTCGGCGAGGTGATGAGCATCGGCAAGACCTACAAGGAGGCCTTCCAGAAGGCGATCCGATCTCTGGAGATCAACCGCTACGGCCTCGGCTTCGCCAGGAACTACCATGAACTGCCGCTGGAGGAGCTGCGTAAGCGTCTCGCCGAGCCGTCGTCCGAGCGCCAGTTCCTGATGTACGAGGCGCTCCGCAAGGGGGCGACCGTCGAGGAGCTGTACCAGCTCACCTTCATCAAGCCCTGGTTCGTCCAGCAGATGAAGGAGCTGGTCGAGCTCGAGGAGGAACTGCTCACGCACTCGTGGGCCGACCTGCCCGACGAGCTGCTCGTCCAGGCGAAGAGGGACGGCTTCGCCGACAGGTACCTGGCGCAGCGCTTCGGTGTGGGGGAGTGCGAAGTCCGGACGCGCCGCCTGGCGCTTGGGCTGAGGCAGGCCTGGGACGCGGTGCCCGTGAGCGGCGCCGATGCCGCCTACTATTACTCGACCTACAACGGGCCGGACAAAGTGCGCGTCTCCGACCGCAAGAAGATCATGATCCTGGGCGGCGGCCCAAACCGCATCGGACAGGGCATCGAGTTCGACTACACCTGTGTGCACGCCGCTTTCACGCTGCGGGACCTCGGCTATGAGTCCATCATGGTCAACTGCAACCCGGAGACGGTTTCCACTGACTATGACACCTCCAACAAGCTCTACTTTGAGCCGCTGACCGTTGAGGACGTGCTGAGCATCTACGAGAAGGAGAAGCCCGAGGGGGTGATCGTCCAGTTCGGCGGCCAGACGCCGCTGAACATCGCGATGGAGCTTGCCGCCGCGGGCGTGAGCATCCTGGGCACCTCGCCGGAGAGCATTGATCTGGCGGAGGACCGGGAGCGGTTCGCGGCGGTGATGAAGAAGGTCGGCATTCCCCAACCAGAGCACGGGATGGCGCACTCGATAGAGGAGGCGCGCCAGGTCGCGGCGCGGATCGGCTATCCCCTCATGGTCCGGCCGTCCTATGTGCTGGGCGGGCGAGGGATGGAGGTCGTCTACGACGAGGAGATGCTCGCCAAGTATGTGAGTTCGGCTGTCGAGGTGTCCCCGGAGCGCCCGATCCTCATTGACAAGTTCCTGGAGAATGCGATCGAAGCCGAGGCCGACGCCATCGCGGATGGAGAGCAGGCATTCGTCCCGTCAGTGATGGAGCACATCGAGCTGGCCGGCATCCACTCGGGCGATAGCGCCTGCGTTATCCCACCCCTCACCATCCCGAAGAAGCACCTCGACGCCATCGAGGAGTATACCCGCCGGATCGCGGTCGAGCTGAACGTCGTCGGGCTGATGAACATCCAGTATGCGATCGCCAACGATGTGGTCTACGTGCTGGAGGCAAACCCGCGGGCCTCGCGAACGGTGCCCATCGTGTCGAAGGTCACCAATGTTTCGATGGCCCGCATCGCCACCCAGGTGATGCTCGGCGCGAAGCTGCGGGACATGAACCTTCGGCCGCGGGTCTACCCGCACTTCGGAGTGAAGGAGGCGGTCTTCCCGTTCAACATGTTCCCGGAGGTTGACCCTCTGCTGGGGCCGGAGATGCGCTCCACCGGCGAGGTGCTGGGGATGGCCGACTGCTTCGGGCTCGCCTTCTACAAGGCCTACCAGGCGGCCGGGCTGAACCTCCCCAAGGAGGGCGCGGTGTTGGTGACGGTCGCCAACCGCGACAAGCCATTGGTTCTCCCCGCGATCCGCAAGATGTCCGAGGCGGGCCTCACCATCCTGGCCACGGAAAGCACGGCCGCCTTCCTCGCGAGCAACGGCGTCGCGGCGAGGACCATAAAGAAGGTGCATGAAGGCAGGCCCAACATCCTGGACGCACTTGCCAATCATGAGATCCAGTTGGTCATCAACACACCGGCGGGCAAGGAAAGCATCTACGACGACAGCTACATACGGATGGCGGCCATCAAGCACAAGGTTCCCTACATCACCACGCCGGCCGCCGCCGTCGCCGCCGCCGAGGGCATCCGCGCCGCGCGAGAGCGGCCAACCACGGTGAAGTCCCTCCAGGCGTACCATCGAGAGATCCGGGAAACGGGAGAGGCAGGAGCATGAGGTGGCAGCCTGCACATCTGTTCGTCATCTTGGTCGCGCTCGGCGGCTGCGCCGGCCCGACTGGTGCAGCCGCCCCCGAGGCCACATCGCAGCAGACGAAGGAGTTGAGTGTCATGCCGAATGGTAAGAGCTACGATCCGTCGTTCTGGGTGTTCGGCTACGCGCACGCCGAGAACCTGCAGCTCATGAAGGACCTCGGGTTTGTGGGCGCGGGCTTCTGGGCCGCCGACCGGGATGGTGAGAGTATCAACTACTACTTCAACTCGCCCACCCTCCGGCGGTTCGACTGGGCGCGGCAGTCCCAGGACCGCCCCAACCTGGCCGACTACGCTGCCCAGGCTCGCGCGGCCGGCATGAAGGTGATGGCCAACATGGAGGGGGTGAATCCGTACCATTGGGAAGCGGGCCGGACGAAGTGGACGCCTGAGATCATCGGCGCGGTGGCCACCGACCTACACAACGACGGCGCCGACCGTTGGTTCACCGAATGCGTCGCCGGGTGGCCGCCCCTCTTCCTCGCCCTCGCCGACACCGGCCGCAGGATCGGGCTGGAGTACCAGGAGGGAGATGACCCCTCCTACCTCCACCACTCCAACGCCGAGACGGGGCAGAGCTATCCCACGCTCTACCGGCGCGCCCAGATGGTGAGCATGTACCACTATCAGTACCGGCGGGACGAGATGGGGAAGCTGGCGAGTCTGGCGGAAGAAGGATCGCTCGCCTACGGCTTCGCCCGCGGCTGGGGCCTGCCCACGGTCCTGGTCTACACAGTCGGCCATGACTGGGGCGAGCTGCCCGAGTATTGGGAGGGCATCCTCAAGCCCAGCATCCTCATCCGCGCCCTCCAGTTCCGCGTCAACGACATCATGCTCATCGGGGTGGACGAGGAGAAGGCGCGCAGAGCCGACGTCTCCGGCATGAAGCAGCAGATAGCCGAGCTGGTGGCGAAGAACGCGCAGGAGAGGCGCCCGCTGCTCAACGTTGTCGTCCACCTGCGAGTGGGTGAGGACGCCCATTGGCGCGACTATGCCAGCTCCGGCGATGCCATCACCTCCGGCGCCTTCCACGCCGGCTGGGATGTCGTCTCGAGCACCGAGCCCCTGCCCGATGCCGACGCCTACTACCTCTACACAACCGGCGCCGACGAGCACGGCACGCTCGACCTGACGCCCGAGATGGCGCAGCTCTTCGCGAGTGAGAAGCCGGTCTTCCTCCAGCTCGGGTTCAACATCCCAAGCGGCGGCGGCCTCACCGCCAACTGGCGCAAGGCGCTCGCCGCCTGCGGCGTTGACCCCGAGGCGACCTTCAGCGATGGCGACATGCCCGCCGCCGGCACCTACAAGGACTCACCGTTCAGGTACACGGGCGTTTTCACCGCCTACGAGTTGACCGAACGCATGCACGGCGCGCTCATCCCACGCTCTGCGATCACGGGCACGGTTTCGGCCGAAGGGGACGGCGTCCCGCTCATCGTGAGCAATGGGAACAAGCATCTGATCCCCGCGAACTGTATCCGGTGGCAGATGATGGGGCCGATCAGCGATCTGCTTGGTCACTGTGGCGTTAGCGCCTCCTCCGACGTCTGGGGCATCGCGGGCGAGAAAGTGACGGTGCTGCTGGCCACCCACGATACGGAGCTGAACATCGTCATCCCGAGGCTGCCGAAGGGGGCCGAGGTCCGCGTCACCCAGCGGGATAAGCACTACCAGCTCACGTATCAGGACACCGTCACCTACACTGGCTCGTTCGGGCGGGCGATGAAGCAGTTCGACTCGATCGTGATCGAGGCTATGGAGTAGCGCGGCAGGCCCGCCGCCCGCGGCGCTCTCCCCCTGTAGCTCACGATAGGGCGTAGTGCCTTCGGCAGACATCGTGTCCTGGGGTCTGTGGCACAGTCCTGAGACTTCGGCACTTCCGGAGGGATGCAGCTCCCGCTCTTCACCTCCGATTCCGCCCCAAAACGGCCTTCTGGCCCTCTCTTTCTCTGTTTCCATGGGACTCGTGCGAATCCGTCCGATACAGAGAGGAGCAGGCGAATGGCTGCACCGGAGGGGGGAGGAAACGAGCCATACTCTAAGCAAAGCCATGCTGACTCCATCAGCAAGGGTGCCTCTAAGGACATAGTCTGCATTGGGATTGCAGCAAGGTTGTTACAGCTTTGCCAATATCAACAGCTCTTGGGCATGGGTTGAGATCAAACCAGTTCTGCCCCTTCTCTGTAATAGAGTAACTGGTGGAGACCAGAAGCTCTTTGCATTGGGCAGGGGTTAACTGAGGTTTGATGGATTTCAGAATGGCTACAAATCCCCCCAACACAGGCGAGGTGGAAGACATAGAGAAGAAAGGCAGGTCGTCTCCACTCCGTATATGCTCTCCTCTGGCGATCTTCTCCAAATACGCCTCACATCTGCTAACCATGATGGTGTTGTAGTCGTGGTGATAGATGTTAACATCAGGCTCTCTGGTGAAGTCACGATTGTCTCCACTATCCTTGGAGTACGGGAGACACGCGTAGGGCCAGAGATTGTCCTGGTGATCGTTATGAATAAAGGTGGTTGTTACGCCATCTGAAACCGCTTTTGTGATAGCATCTCCAACAAGCGGTCTACAACTTAGCGGCACTTTGGCCTGCGAATATGTGAGAACGTCAATCCTAGACTCTATGGCCCATTCAATAGCCTGAATGAGATGGTGGCTTCTACGCTCTCCGAGTTGTTCGTAGCTCACACCCTCTTCATACGGCACTCCGTTTATGGCTATGATCTCACATTCAGGGGCTATCTCCCTCAATGTGATGGCCATCCATAATCCATGACCTTTGCCTTCATGTAGCCCAGGTGGAAAGCCGGTAATGTCTACACTATCGGCATACAACGACTGATTATCATCCACGGCAAAACGCCAGTCTATAATCCCTACCTTAACACCTTTGCCTCTGGCATGCTTATGGGCTGCTTTCACATTATGAACGGTGAAGTAAGTGTCCCTGGAGTTAGCATTGCTGAAGGTTAGGATGTCCATTCAATGCCTCCATTCTATGGTCCGAATCCGCAAGGCCTTTCGCTGAGCAAGGACCCGTTCCCTGCGGTCGAAGTAGACATCGTCGGGAGTCACGTTCCTGAGCGCCTCGTGATAGCGTTCGGCGCTGTGGTAGGTCACGAAGCGGCCGATCGCCTCGCGCAACTCATCGGGCGCGGTCGGGACCACCAGTTCCACCGACGCACTCATCCACAAACTCGCCGACCTCGTCCACAGTCGGAGAGTGTTTGTTCATGGGTGCAGTTTCCTCCCCTGCTTCCTCCAGCCAGATCACTCCGGCGTTTCTCCTCCCCTCTTCGTAAAGACAGTAGTGGGGCAGTGCTCGGCCCACGCAACCGAAGCCGCGCCCGACATCCACCGGGAGACTGTCTTTGCGGAACCCACCACACGGCCGGCGGGCAAGCCTACCGGGCCCTGAATCCATGTCAGCCGTCGAACGCTGCCGCGAGGTCGCGGCCCTGCTTGCCAGGGGCTTCCTTCGTCGCCGGCTGAGGTCGGCTGCCTGCCGCTATTGACGGACCACGCGACCTCCGCTAGAATGCGCCGTGAGTTGCGGCTTCCGCCTTCGCGGGCGACGGAGTTCCGCTTCGGCGGACGAAGGCGTCGCCGCAACGAGGCCGCCAGGGGCGGCCTGGTCACGCGCAGAACGCGTGACAGTTGGTGTCGGGGAGAGGCTGGGTGGCCCACAACATGGCCAGGCCATCTCCCCTTTCGCGTGCCTCTGCCGCGCGCTGCTGGAGGTCACCCCCTCCGCCGCGCCGACAGGGCGCGATCCGTACTAACAGACGGAGCAGGGGTCTTGGACAACCAGTACGCCTACGTCGTGGTCTTCGCACTTGTCGGGACCGCGTTCGTGATAGTGACGCTCGTCATCGCTTGGGCGCTGCGGCCGAGCAGGCCCTCCCGCCAGAAGCTTGTCCCCTACGAGTCCGGCATCATCCCCACCGGTGATGCCTGGGGGCAGTTCAACGTCCGCTACTACATCTTCGCTCTTCTCTTCGTGCTGTTCGACGTGGAATCTGCCTATCTCTTCCCGTGGGCCGTTCGC
>Ga0315273_10002393_pt1 | contig 22156 bp, 27 predicted proteins | sample YL17G02_0_MG_FD_205753 | JGI IMG/M metagenome (GOLD analysis project Ga0315273, IMG submission 205753) | Sediment microbial communities from Yellowstone Lake, YNP, Wyoming, USA - YL17G02_0 | ecosystem: Environmental > Aquatic > Freshwater > Lake > Sediment | place: USA: Wyoming | collected...
TGAGCGACCTCTCGCACGTGAGCGAGGCGGGCGACGTGAAGATGGTGGACGTCGGCGGCAAGCCGCTCCAGCGACGGCGGGCCGTCGCGGCCGCGACCGTGCGGATGGCGCCCGAGACAGCGCGCCGCTTGCGCGAGCTGCCGAAGGGAGACGCGCTCGCGACCGCGCAGCTCGCCGGGATCATGGCCGCCAAGCGCACCGCCGAGCTGATCCCGCTCTGTCACCCCCTGCCGCTCTCGCACGTCGAGGTCACGCTCGAGGTCGGCGACGACTCGGTCGCGATCGTCGCCTCGGCCGAGACGACCGCGCAGACCGGGGTCGAGATGGAGGCGCTCACCGCGGCGTCCGTCGCCGCACTCACCCTCTACGACATGGCGAAGGCGATCGACAAGGGGATGGTGATCGCCGAGGTGCGGCTGGTCGAGAAGACGAAGGAGCCGGTCTGAACGCCGCGGTGCTGACGGTCTCGGACGGGGTCGCGCGGGGCGTCCGGGACGACCGCAGCGGCGACCTCCTCGCGGGGCTGCTCGCAGAGGAGGGGTTCGAGGTGGAGCGGCGGGTCGTGCCGGACGAGCTCGACGAGATCGAGGCCGCGATCGCGGAGTTGTCCAGTCGGGCAACGCTCGTGCTCACGACCGGAGGGACCGGGCTGGCGCCGCGCGACGTGACGCCCGAGGCGACCGCGTCCGTGCTCGACCGGGAGGCGCCGGGGATCGCGCAGGCGATCCGCGCCGACGCGATCGCCAGGACGCCGCACGGCCTGCTCACGCGCGGCACCGCGGGGATCCGGGGGCGGGCGCTCGTCGTCAACCTGCCCGGCTCGCCGGGCGGCTGCAGCGACGGCTTCGCGGTGCTGCAACCCGCGCTGCGCCACGCGCTCGAACTGATCGCGGGCGAGCCGACCGAGCACCGCCAGACATGAGCAGCTTCGCCCTCCCCGCGCGCTTCGCGCGGCTCGTCAAGGTCGAGCACACGCTCTTCGCGCTGCCGTTCGCCTACGTCGGGGCGCTGCTCTGCCAGCAGAAGGTCCCCTCGGCCGGCGACCTCGCCTGGATCACCGTCGCGATGGTCGGCGCCCGCTCGCTCGCGATGGCCCTGAACCGGCTGGTGGACGCCGAGATCGACGCGCGCAACCCGCGCACCGCGACGCGGGAGCTGCCGAGCGGCCAGCTCTCGAAGGCGCAGGTGTGGATCTTCTGCGCGCTCTCGCTGGCCGTGTTCCTCGTGGCCGCCTGGCAGCTCGACCCGATCGTGCGCCTGCTCTGGCCGATCCCCGTCGCCGGGTTCGTGATCTACCCGTACCTGAAGCGCCTCACCTGGCTCTCGCACCTCTGGCTCGGCGCCGTGGACGGGCTCGCGCCGGTCGGAGGCTGGGTCGCGATCACCGGCAAGATGCCGTGGCAGTCGTGGGCGCTCGGCGGCGCGGTCGCGTGCTGGGTGGCGGGCTTCGACCTCTTCTACGCGCTGTTCGACGTGGACGTCGACCGGGCCCAGGGACTGCGGTCGATCCCGGCCCGCTTCGGCGCGCAGGGCACCTTCCACGGCGCGCGCTTCCTCCACGCGGCGACCGTCGGGCTCCTCGTCGCGGTCGGCCTCGGGCTCCACCTCACCCTCGGCTACTGGCTCGGGGTCGCGGCGGTCGCGGCCCTGCTGCTCGTCGAGCACCTCGTGATCCGCCCGGACGACCTGCGGCGCCTGAACGCCGCCTTCTTCACCATGAACGGCGTGATCAGCTCGGTCTTCCTCGCCTTCGTGCTCGCCGAGGTGGCGTGATGATCCACGCGCGCGGGCTCTCGCGGCGCTTCGGGCGCAAGCGCGCGCTCGACCGCGTCGACCTCGACCTGCCGGAGGGGGGATTCCTGCTCGTCACGGGGCCGAACGGATCGGGGAAGACGACGCTCCTGCGGCTCTGCGCCGGCCTGCTCGTCCCGACGGGCGGCGTGCTCGAGGTGGGCGCGGAGCGGGGCGAGATCGGCTTCCTCGGCCACGACCCGCTCGTCTACCGGGGCCTCACCGCGCGCGAGAACCTCGAGCTCTACGGCCGCCTCTACCGCGTGCCCGAGCGCCGCGAGCGGAGCGGGATGCTGCTCGAGCGCTTCGGGCTCTGGGAGGCGCGGAACGAGCGGGTCGGCTCCTACTCGCGCGGGATGCTGCAGCGGCTCTCGCTCTGCCGCGCCCTCCTGCACGACCCGCGGCTGCTGCTCCTCGACGAGCCCTTCAACGCGCTCGACGCGGCCGGGGCCGAGCTGCTCGAGCGCGAGCTCGCCGAGCGGCGCGCGACGGCGATCGTCGCCACCCACGACCCGGACCGCGTCGCGCATCTCGCGACCGCGCGGCTCGTGCTCGCGTGAACTACGCCGGCGACGTTGCGGCGCTGCTGCGCAAGGACCTGCTGCTCGAGCTCCGCGCGCGGGAAACCCTGCCGGCGATGGCGCTCTTCGTGATCGCGGCGCTGACCGTGTTCCACTTCGCGCTGCCGGCCGGCTCGTCCGACCTCGCCGCCCAGGGCCTGCTCTGGATCGCGATCCTCTTCACGGCGCTGCTCGGGCTCTCGCGGGCGTTCGTGTCCGAGCGGGAGCAGGGCGTCCTCGACGGGCTCGTGCTCGCCCCCTGCGACCGCAGCGCGATCTGGCTTGCGAAGACGCTCTCGGTGCTGTCGTTCCTCGTGATCGTGGAGGCGATCGCGCTGCCGGCCTTCGGCCTCTTCTTCTCGGCGGTGAGCCTGCGCACGGTCGCCGCGGTCGCGCTCGCCGACGTCGGCCTGTGCACGGTCGGGACGCTGCTCGCCGCGATGGCCGTCACGAGCCGGACGCGGGAGCTGCTCCTCCCGCTCCTCTTCCTCCCCCTCGCGCTGCCGATCGTCGTCGGCGGCGTGGGCGCGAGCGTGGCGGAGGACGGGGGCCGCTACCTGGGCTTCCTCGCCGTCTACGACCTCGTTTTTGCGATCATCTCCTGGGCCTCCTTTGAGTATGTCGTCGCGGAATAGGCGCCTCGAGGCGCCGGTGGTGCTGGCGCTCGCGCTGATGGGTGCGGCCGTGGCGATGGTCGCCTTCTACGTGCCCGAGGATGCCGACCAGGGGCTCTCGCAGAAGATCTTCTACTTCCACGTCCCGATCGCCCTCACCGCCTACGCATGCTTCGGGTGGGGGGCGCTGAAGGCGCTGCTCTATCTCTGGCGGCGCGACCCGCGCTACGACCTGGAGTCGTACGTCGCGATCCACCTCGGCGTCATCTTCGGCGCGATGACGCTCGTGACCGGGATGATCTGGGCGAAGATCTCGTGGGGCGTGTGGTGGGCCTGGAGCTCGAACCAGCTCGTCCTCTTCCTCGTCCTCTTCCTGTTCTACTCGGCGTACTTCATGCTCCGCTTCTCGGTCGAGGACGGGCCGATGCGGGCGAACCTCTCGGCCGTCTACGCGCTGTTCGGGGTGGTGCTGATCCCGATCGGGTTCCTCGCGATCCGGCTCGCGAACGACTTCATCCACCCCACCGTGTTCACGAGCCAGGGGCCGCAGATGGCGGGCTCGATGTTTGCGACGTTCGTCGTCTGCTGGGCGGCGATGCTGGCGCTCGCGGCCGCCTTCTACGGGATCGAGCTCGCCGGCAAGCGGCTCGACGCGCGGCTCCGCGAGCTCCGGGAGCTGCTCGCGCCGTGACCGCTGCCGAGCAATACGTTGCCGCCGCCTACCTCGTCGTGCTCGTGACGGTGCTCGCCTACGTGCTGATCATCGGGGCCAAGCTCGGCCGGCTGGAGCGGGAGGTCGCCGAGCTGACCGAGCTGGCGCGGCGGAAGCTCGATGGCTGAGCTGCTGTTCTGGCCCGCCCTGTTGGCCTACGGCGAGGCGGCCGCCGCGTACCTCGGCGAGGCGCGCCACCCGGGGTGGGCCGGCCGCGCCGCGACCTGGGGCGTCCGGATCGGCTGGCTGCTGCAGACGGCGCTGCTCGTCGTGCAGGCGGTGAGCGCGGACGGCTTCCCGTGGGGGAGCTGGGCGGGCTCGCTCAACCTCTTCGTCTGGCTCGTGGTCGGGATCTACCTCGTCTGGGGCTGCAACTCGCGCTTCCGCCTCCTCGGCCTCGCGGTGCTGCCGCTGGCGGCGGTGCTGTTCGCGCTCTCCCACGTCACGGGCGGGACCTCGACCGGCGCCGCGAGCACCCTGCCGAACCTCTTCCTCGTCCTCCACGTCGGGCTCGTGCTCGCCGCCTTCGCCGGCTTCACGCTCGCGGCTGCGCTCTCGGCCCTCTACCTCTGGCAGGAGCGGCGCCTCAAGCGCCGCGAGCCGGGGATCCTCAAGGTCACGATCCCCCCGCTCTCGGCCCTGGACGAGCTGGCGGCGCGGACGATCCTCGTCGCCCTGCCCGCGCTCTCGCTCGGGATCGCCGTCGGTCTGCTGCGCCTGCGCGACCGGGGCGGGCACGTGGACGCGCTGATGGCCGCGACGCTGCTCACCTGGGGCGTGTACGCGACGTTCGTCGTGCTCCGCTACGGGCTCGAGTGGCGGGGCCGCCGCGCCGCGTACCTCGCGCTCGCCGGCTTCGCGCTCGTCGTCGTCCTCCAGCTCGGCCTCTCGGCGGTGCACTTCTGATGCGGCTCGTGCTCGTCGGCATCTCGCACCACCGCACGCCCGTCGAGCTCCGCGAGCAGGTCGCGCTCACGGGCGGCCAGGCCGCGGCGCTCTCGGGCGAGCTGTCCGGAGCCGGCGGCGAGGCGGTCTGCCTCTCGACCTGCAACCGCACCGAGCTCTACGTCGTCGGCGAGGACGCGGAGGCGCGCGCGCTCGCCGCGCTCGCCGCCGAGACGCACGCGCACGCCTACCGGCTCGGCGACGAGGCGGCGGCGCTGCACCTGTTCCGGGTCGCCGCCGGGCTCGACTCGCTCGTCCCCGGGGAGGGCGAGATCCTCGGCCAGGTGCGCGCGGCCTACGAGGCCGGCGCGCCCGGGCCGCTGCTCGACCGGCTCTTCCGCCAGGCGCTGCACGCGGGCAAGAAGGTGCGGGCGCAGACCGCGATCCAGGAGAGCCCCGCCTCGGTCTCGGCCGCGGCCGCGGCGCTCGCGCAGCAGGTCTTCGGCGAGCTCGCCGGCCGCCGCATCCTCGTCGTCGGCGCCGGCAAGGTGAGCGAGCAGGCCGCCCGCAACCTGATCTCACGCGGCGCGGCGATCGGCTTCGTCGCCAACCGCTCGCTCGACCACGGCGCCGAGCTCGCCCGCCGTCTCGGCGCGGAGGCGCTGCCGCTCGAGCGGATCGGCGAGGAGCTCGCCCGCGCCGACGTGGTCGTTTCCTCGACGAGCGCGTCCGGCTTCGTGCTCGGCGCCGCCGACGTCGCCGCCGCGCTTCCGGCGCGCAAGGGACGGCCGCTGCTCCTGATCGACCTCGCCGTGCCGCGCGACCTCGACCCGGCGATCCACTCGCTCGACGACTGCTACCTGTACGACATCGACGACCTCGAGTCGGTCGTCGCCGAGACGATGGCCGCCCGCCGCGGCGAGGCCGAGCGCGCCGAGGCGATCGTGCTGGCAGAGGCCGAGGAGTTCCGCGCGTGGCAGGCCTCGCTCGACGTCGTGCCGGCGATCGCTTCGCTGCGCGCCCGGGCCGAGGAGATCCGCGCGCGCGAGCTGGCCAAGGCGCGCACGCGCCTGTCGGCGAGCGAGCTGGAGGCGGTCGACTCGATCACCGCGCAGATCCTCAACAAGCTGCTGCACCTGCCCACGGTGCGGATGAAGGAGGCCGCCGCAGCGTCCGACGGGCTGGTCTATGCTGACGCGGTGCGCCACCTGTTCGGACTCGGGGAGGAACAGGAGTGAGCCCTGCGACCCGGTCGCTGACCGGGCGGCCGCTCCCGGTGCAGGCACCGACGGCGTTCGTCCGGATCCGTCCGCGCTCGAAGGCGAGCTGCGGGATGTCGAAGCCCGGTCGGCACCGCTGTGCTGGTACGCGTCGGCTCGCGCGGTAGCCGCCTCGCGCTGACCCAGGCCGAGCTCGCGGCCGAGCGGCTCCGCGGCCCGGGCTTCGAGATCGCGCTCGTTCCGATCACGACCACGGGCGACCGCGACCGCACCAAGCCGTTCGGTGAGCTCGGCGCGCGCGGGGTGTTCGTCAAGGAGCTCGAGGAGGCGCTGCTCGGCGGCCGGATCGACGTCGCCGTCCACTCGGCCAAGGACATGACCTCGACGGACACGGCGGGACTCTCGGTGGGGGCGTACCTGCCCCGGGAGGATCCGCGCGACGCACTCTGCGGCGCCGACGCGCTGCGGCCCGGGATGCGGATCGGCACCGCCTCGGTGCGCCGGCGCGCGCTGCTGCTTGCGCTCGAGCCGACCCTCTCGATCGAGGGGCTGCGCGGCAACATCGACACGCGGCTGCGCAAGCGCGGGGAACGGGAGCTCGACGCGATCGTCCTCGCCGCCTGCGGGCTCGACCGGCTCGGGCTCGGGCACGAGATCGGGCTCAGGTTCGACCCGGAGGAGGTGCTGCCGGAGGCCGCCCAGGGCGCGCTCGCGCTGCAGGTGCGGGCGGGGGAGGAGGCGCTCGTCGCGCGCGCGGACGATGCGGAGACGCGCCGCCGCGTCGAGGCCGAGCGCCGCTGCGTCGCCGCAGTGGGCGGCGGCTGCCTCGCCCCGGTCGCGGCCTTTCACGACGGCGCGGTGCTGACGGGCCTCGTCGCGGATGTGGACGGCGCCTGGGTGCATCGGCGCAGTGGCGACGACCCCGAGGCGCTCGGCGCCGAGCTCCTCGGCCTCGTCCCGGAGACGTAGCCGTGCGCGTGATCGTGACCCGGCCGCGCGCGCAGGCGGAACCGCTCGCCGAGCGGCTGCGCGCGCTCGGCCACGAGGTCGTGCTCTGCCCGCTGCTCGAGGTCGAGCCGCTCGGCGAGGGGCCGGTCGAGGTGGAGGGCTACGACTGGGTCGTCGTCACCAGCGCGAACGGGGCGGACGAGCTCGCGCACCGCTTTGCGGGACGGATGCCCAGGCTCGCCGCGGTCGGGCCGGGCACCGCCGAGGCGCTGCGCCGTCACGGGCTCGAGCCCGACCTCGTCCCCGGCGTGTCCACCCAGGAGGGGCTGCTCGAGGAGCTGCCCCGGCCCGCGGGGCGGGTGCTCGTCGCGGCGGCGGAGGGCGCGCGGCGCCTGCTGGCGGACGAGCTCGGGGCCGACTTCGTCGCGCTCTACCGGACACGAGAGATCCGGCCGGCCGAGCCGCCGCAGGGCGACCTCGTCGTGCTCGCCTCCGGCTCGGCCGCCCGGGCCTTCGCCGCGCTCGGCCTCGACGTCCCCGCGGTCTCGATCGGGCCCCAGACGACGATCGTCGCCGAGGCGGCCGGACTGCGCGTGGTCGCCGAGGCCGCGACGCACGACCTCGACGGGCTCGTCGCCGCGGTACGCTCAGCGCCGTGTTCATCACCTTCCTGACCGACTTCGGCCTCGCCGACGACTTCGTCGGCACCTGCCACGGGGTGATCAAGACGATCGCGCCCGAGGCGCAGATCATCGACATCACGCACGGGATCCAGCCGCGGCAGGTGCTGCAGGGCGCGCTCGTGCTCGCGAACACGATCGCCTACATGCCCGTCGGCGTGCACCTCGCCGTCGTCGACCCCGGCGTCGGCACGCCGCGGCGCCCGCTCGCGCTGCGCGATGCGGCCGGGCGGCTCTACGTCGGCCCGGACAACGGGCTGCTCGTCCCGGCGGCCGAGCGCTGCGGCGGGATCGTGCAGGCGCACGAGCTGGCGAGCCCGGCCTACGCGCTCGCGTCGGTCTCGCGCACCTTCCACGGCCGCGACCTCTTCGCGCCCGCGGCCGCGCACCTCGCGCTCGGCGTCGGGATCGAGCAGCTCGGGCCGCCGGTCGACCCCGAGGCGCTCGTCCGCCTTGCCGTGCCCGAGCCGCAGCTCGCCGGCGACCGGATCGAGGCGATCGTGCTCGACGTCGACCGCTTCGGGAACGTCGCGCTCAACCTCACGCGCGACCACCTCGAGCAGGCGGGCGTTCGCCCGGGCACGCGCGTCGAGCTCGAGCACGACGGCGAGCGCTTCTACGCGGTCACGGCGCGCACGTTCGGTGACGCCGGGAGGGGCGACATCGTCCTGTACGAGGACTCCTACCGGAACATCGCGGTCGCGATCAACCGCGGCAACGCGGCCGAGACGCTCGGGGTGCGCCAGGGCGCGCCGGTCACGATCCACCTGAGCCTCCCGTGAACCGGGAGGCGCTCGGGCGCAAGTTCGCGCGCGCGGCGACCACGGTCTCGGTCGCGACGCCGCGCCTCTGGCGCCTCTTCCGGGGCCCGCTGCAGCGGAACTTCGACCGGCTCGCGCCGCACTGGGATGCGTCGCGCGCGCCCGACTATTTCGCGCCGTACGAGGCCGCGCTCGATGCGCTTCCGGAGGCGCCGGAGCGTGTGCTCGACCTCGGCACGGGCACCGGAAAAGGGGTTCGCGCGATCGCGCAGCGGTTTCCGTCGGCCGCCGTGATCGGGGTGGATCTCTCGCCGGGGATGGTCGAGGAGGCGCGGCGGCTCTCGCCCGGCGAGCGGTTCGAGGTCGCCGACGCGGCGCACCTGCCCTTCGCCGACGGCGCCTTCGACCTCGTCGCGCTCGGGAACATGATCCCGTTCTTCGACGAGCTCGCCCGCGTGGTCGCGCCCGGCGGCTGGGCGCTGTTCGCGTTCTCGAGCGGCCCCGCGACGCCGATCTGGGTGCCGCCGGAGCGGCTGCGCGCCGAGCTCTCCCGACGCGGATTCACGGAGTTTGCCGACGTTCGCGCTGGGCGGGGCAGCGCCCTGCTTGCGGGCAAGCCGGTCGTGTCCTAGAGTCGGGTCCGACAAGGACGTTCGCGGCGCGGTCACACCGGCCCGGACGTCCTTTCTTCGTCGGCTAGACTTGCGTGCCGCCTGGCGAGGTAGCTCAGCTGGTAGAGCACACGGCTGAAAACCGTGGTGTCGCCGGTTCAAGTCCGGCCCTCGCCATCTCGTCCGGAACGCCGACTCCGTTAGCCGTTAGCCTTCGGTGCTCGATGAGCGCCGAGCCCGACAAGCGACCCGTTGCGATCATCGGCGCTCCGCTCGACCTCGGGCAGGGGCGCCGCGGGGTCGACATGGGGCCCTCCGCGATCCGGTACGCGGGGCTCGAGGCGCGGCTCAACGAGATCGGAGTCGAGACGGTCGACTGGGGCAACGTCGGGACTCCCGTCGCCGAGGCCGTTACGCACGGCGACGAGCAGGCGCGGTTCCTGCCACAGATCAAGGCGACCTGCGAGCACATCGCCGGGCTCGTTGTCTCGGCCCTCGAGGAGGGCTACCGCCCGCTCGTGCTCGGCGGCGACCACTCGGTCGCGCTCGGCTCGCTCGGTGGGCTCGCCCGGTTCCACGGCCCGGGCGGGGTGCTCTGGATCGACGCGCACGGCGACCTGAACCGGCCCGACACCTCGCCGACCGGCAACGTGCACGGGATGGTGCTCGCCGCGGTGCTTGGTCTCGCCGGCCCGGGCTTCGAGAGCGACGCCTGGCCGCTCCCCGCCGTCGACCCTGCGCGCGTCGCGATCCTCGGCGTCCGGCAGCTCGACCAGGGCGAGAAGGACCTCCTGCGCGAGCTCGGCGCCACGGTCTTTCCGATGAGCGAGCTCGACCGGATCGGCGTCGAGCGGGCCGTGCGCGAGTCGCTGGAGCGGGTCGCGGGGCCGGGGTTCGTCCACGTGAGCCTCGACCTGGACGTGCTCGATCCGGAGGTGGCGCCGGGCGTCGGCACGCCGGTGCGCGGTGGCCTCTCCTACCGCGAGGCGCACCTCGCGCTCGAGCTCGTCGCCGAGTCGGGTCTCGTGGGCTCGTTCGACCTCGTCGAGGTGAACCCGATCCTCGACCGCGAGAACGAGACGGCGCAGCTCGCAGTCGAGCTGGCCGCGAGCGCCTTCGGCGCGACGATTCTGTAACCATCGCGTCAGGTCTAGCCACGTCCCGGAGCCTGTCTCCGGAGCGCCGGATCCCAGTGCCGGACTCACCGATCGTCCGCTCGGGACACGGCCGGGTGCCTGACCCCGGGTCATGTCCGTTCTAGCCTAGGAAATGCTCGATCGCGTCGGCGGTTTCGTCGAACGCGTCCCAGAGCACGTTGTGGAACCCGGGGACGTCGACGAGCTCGAGGCTCGGCGCCGCCTCGCGGCAGAGGTCGACCAGCGCCTCGGGCGTGACGTGCGATCGCTCGCCCAGGACGACCAGCGCCGGCACCGCGGGGAACGAGGGCGGCGAGGCCATCTCGCTGAACGCGGTGACGGCCGCGGCGAGGCAGTAGTTCGGCCGCAGCAGCCCGTCCTCGCCCGGCAGGAGCCGCTCGGCCATGTCCGCGGCCATCACCTCGTAGGAGGCCGGGAGCAGGGTGCCCTCGGCGAACCGCTCCTCGACGGCCTCCTCGACCGTCCGCCAGACGCGGTCACGCCGCTCGCGCTCGGCGTACTCGCCGGCGACCGGCGGCGGGATCCAGATCGCGGGGTCGAGCAGGACGGCACGGTCGACCCGCTCCGGGTGAGCCGAGGCGAGCTCCATCAGGATCCGCCCGCCGAAGCTGTGCCCGATCCAGGAGGCCCGCTCGATTCCGAGCGCCGAGGTCGTCTCGACGAGGTCGTCGACGTGCTGGGCGATGCTCCAGGGCGGGTCCCAGCTCGAGCTGCCGTGCCCGCGGAGGTCGGCCGAGACGACGCGGAAGCGGGCCGCGAGCCGCCGCTCCGCGAGGGTGCGGAAGCGCCCGGCATGGCCGGTGACGCCGTGCAGGCAGACGACCGCCGGCGCCTCGAGGTCGCCCCATTCGTACGCGTGCAGGATCATCCCGGCAGACTACTGGCCATGCTCGCTGTGCTCTACGACATCCACGGGAACCTGCCCGCGCTCGAGGCGGTGCTCGCCGACGCGCGCGCGGCCGGCGCCGACCGCTTCGTGCTCGGCGGCGACTACTGCGTGTGGGGGCCCTGGCCGCGGGAGACGCTCGAGCTCCTCCAGGCGCTGCCGGAGGCCTCGTGGATCCGCGGCAACTCCGACCGGGCCCTGCTCGGCGAGGACGACCTCTCCGGCCCCGACGGGGCGTACGTGTTTGCGCGCGAGGCGCTCTCGCGCGACCAGATCGAGTGGCTGCACACGCTGCCCGAGCGTCTCGCCTTCGGCGGCGAGCTCTTCTGCCACGCCTCGCCGCTCTCCGACGAGGAGACCTTCGGCCCGGAGCCCGCGGCCGGCGACGAGCGCCTACTCGCGGGAGAGCACCGGCGCGTGATCGTCTTCGGCCACAGCCACCACCAGTTCCGCCGCCCGGGGCCCGCGCAGACCCAGCTCGTCAATCCGGGTAGCGTCGGGCTGCCGCTCGACGGCGACGCGCGCGCGGCCTGGGGGCTGCGGAGCCCCGACGGAGCGATCGAGCTGCGCAGAACCGAGTACGACGGCAGCGCGGTGATCGAGCGCCTGCGGGAGATCGGGTCGGAGTGGGCGGAGCTCGCCGCGCGCCGGCTCGAGACCGCCTCAGCCGACGGCGGCTAGCGACTCCTCCACGAGCGACTCGCGCCGCTCGCCGAGGTCGTGCACGAGCGCCCACTTGACGAGGCCGTCCTTGCCGATCATGAAGGTGCCGCGCACCGGGCAGCCGAGGTCCTCGTTGAAGACGCCGTAGGCCTTCGAGGCCGCGCCGTGCGGCCAGAAGTCCGACGCGAACACGTAGTCGTGGCCGAGCTCCTTCCGCCAGGCCTGCCGCACCGGCCAGGCGTCGCACGAGACGAACACCACTTCGGTGTCGGCGGCACGGTAGCGCTCGAGTGAGTTCTGGATGTCGCAGGCCTCGGCCTCGCAGATGCCCGTGAACGAGTACGGGTGGAACACGAGGAGGACGTTCTGCTCCCCGCGGAGATCCTCCAGGCGCACCCGCGTCTCGCGGTCGACCTGCAGGTCGAACTCCGGTGCCTGCTGTCCTGCCTCAACCGCCATCGTGCTCCTCCTTCTCCTCGCCGGAATCCTTCGGCCGATAGTACGTGCGGCCCTTCAGCTCGTCGGGCAGGTAGTCGACCTCGAAGCCGCTCGGGTCGCCGTGCGGGTAGATGTAGCCCTCCGCGTTGCCGAGCTTTCGCCCGGCCCAGCTGCCGTCGCGCAGCGCCCGGGGCGGCCTCGCGTTGCCGGCCTCGCGCACGTCCTTGACAGCCTCGTCGATCGCGAGGTAGACGGCGTTCGACTTCGGCGCGCGGGCGAGGTAGATCGCCGCCTGGGCGAGGTTGAGGCGAGCCTCCGGCAGGCCGACGTGCTCGACCGCCTGCGCCGCGGCGACCGCGACGAGCAGCGCACGCGGGTCGGCGTTGCCGATGTCCTCGGAGGCGAGGATCACCATCCGCCGCGCGATGAAGCGCGCGTCCTCGCCCGACTCGAGCATCGCCGCGAGGTAGTAGACGGCCGCGTCGGGATCGGAGCCGCGCATCGACTTGATGAAGGCCGAGACGAAGTCGTAGTGAGCGTCGGCCCCTTTGTCGTAGAGCAGGGGGCGCTTCCGCGCCGCGTCCTCGACGTGCCGCAGCTCGGGCGGCACGCCCTCGGCGGCTGCGGCCTCGCAGGCCAGCTCGAGGATCGAGAGCGCCGAGCGGCCGTCGCCGCCCGCCCGCTCGGCGATCGCCGCGACGAGCTCCTCGGAGACCTCCGCCTTCAGCTCGAGGGCGCCGCGGCGGAGCACGACTGCCAGCTCGTCGCGGCCGAGCGGCTCCAGCTCGTAGACCTGCGCGCGCGAGAGCAGGGCGGAGTTCACCTCGAAGTACGGGTTCTCGGTCGTGGCCCCGATCAGCGTGATCGTGCCGTCCTCGACCGCCGGCAGGAGCGCGTCCTGCTGCGCCTTGTTGAAGCGGTGGATCTCGTCGAGGAAGAGGATCGTGCGCCGCCCGTGGGCGCCGAGCCGCTCCCGGGCGCGGGCGATCGCCTCGCGCACCTGCGCGACCGTCGCCGAGACGGCCGACATCTCCTCGAAGGCCGAGCCGGTCGCGCCGGCGACGATGCGGGCGAGCGTCGTCTTGCCGCTTCCGGGCGGCCCGTAGAAGATCGCCGAGCGCATCCGGTCGTCGGCGATCGCCCGCCGCAGCAGCGAGCCCTCGGCGAGGATATGCGCCTGGCCGACGAAGTCCTCGAGCGTGCGGGGGCGCAGCCGGGTCGCGAGCGGGGCGACCAGATCGGCCCGCTCGCGGGCGGCGTCGGAGAAGAGATCGCTCATCGCCTCACGAAGTATGCTGCGCACCGTGACGGTGGAGGATTTCTCGCAGCCGGTCCTGCCCGGCGAGGGCGCGAGCGACTACGAGCGCTACCTTCGCACCGACGAGCTGCTGGCGCTGCAGAAGACGCCGGAGGAGTGGATCCACCGCGACGAGCTGCTCTTCCAGACCGTCCACCAGTCGTCGGAGCTCTGGATCAAGCTCGCCTGCGCCGAGGTGGCCGAGGCGACCGAGCAGGTGGGCGCAGGGGAGCTTGCGACCGCGGCGAGGCTGCTGCGCCGCGCGGCCCTCTCGATCGCGTTCGTCACCCGCCAGCTCGACATGCTCGAGCAGCTCTCGCCGTGGGAGTACCAGACGATCCGCCGCGTGCTTGGCCACGGCTCCGGGTTCGACTCGCCCGGCTTCCGCCAGATCCGCCGCGTCTCGCCGCCGCTCTGGGAGGCGTTCACGGGCGCCGGGCTCGACCCGGTCGAGGTCTACCGCAGCGGCGGCGAGGCGGAGATCCAGCTCGCCGAAGGCCTCGTCGAATGGGACGAGGCGATCGCGGTGTGGCGCGTCAAGCACTACCAGACCGTGGCGCGGATCATCGGCGACTCGGTCGTCGGCACGCAGGGGACGCCGGTCGAGGTGCTCGGGCGCCTGATCGGCAAGCGGCTCTACCCCGAGCTGTGGCAGGCGCGGAATCGGCTGACCGCGCTCGCCAAGGAGGAGGAAGGCTGACCCTCCGGGACGAGGTCGTCGGGCTCCTGCAGGAGCTGATCCGGCTCGACACGGTCAACCCGCCCGGGAACGAGACGCAGGCCGCGGAGCTGCTGCGCGACTACCTCGCCGGGAGCGGGGTCGAGTCGGAGCTGTACGCGAAAGTGCCGCACCGAGCGAACCTCGTCGCGCGCATCCCGGGCGCCGGCGGCGGGCCGCGCCTCTGCCTCCTCTCGCACACCGACACGGTGCTCGCCGACCCCGCCGAGTGGCGGCGCGACCCGTGGTCGGGCGAGCTCGTGGACGGCGAGGTCTGGGGGCGCGGCGCGCTCGACATGAAGGGCCAGGTGGCCGCGGCCGCGGTCGCCGTCGCCTCGCTCGCCCGCGAGGGCTTTCGCCCCGCCGGCGACCTGATCTTCGTGGCCGCCGCCGACGAGGAGGTCGGCGACGACTTCGGCCTGCAGTGGCTCGTGCGGGCCCACCCCGACGCGGTGCGCTGCGAGTACGCGCTCAACGAGGGCTCCGGCGAGCGGGTCGAGCTCGGCGGCCGCGTGCTCTACCTCTGTGCCGCCGCGGAGAAGATGACCGCGCCCTTCGTCCTGCGTGTACGCGGCCGCTCGGGCCACGGCTCGATGCCCGGCACCGCCGACAACGCGCTGCTCAAGGCGGCGCCGCTGATCGAGCGGCTCAGCGCCTACCGGCCCGAGCGCCGCCACGGCCCCGAGACGGAGGCGTTCTTCCGCGTCCTTACCGGCGAGGTGCCGCCCGCCGAGGAGGCGGTCGAGGCCGCGAGGGCGATCCACCCGCTGGCCGGCGACCTGCTCGAGCCGCTCCTCCAGCTGACCTTCGCGCCGACGATGATCTCCGCCTCCCGGAAGCGGAACGTGATCCCGGCGGTCTGCGAGGTGACAGTGGACTGCCGCCTCCTTCCCGGGCAGACGCCGGCAGACGCCGAGGCGGCGGTGCATGCGGCACTCGGCGAGGGCGACTGGGAATTCGAGCTCATCTCGGCGCAGGGCGGGACGCGCTCACCGCTCGATTCGCCGCTCTGGGACGCTGTCGAGTCCTTCGTGGCCGAGTCCGAGCCGGGCGCGCTCCTGGCGCCGGTCTGCTGCGCGGGCTTCACCGACAGCCACTGGCTGCGTGAGGCGTTCGGGACGGTCGCCTACGGCTTCTTCCCGGCGCGGATGGACGTCGAGCTGATGGGGCGCCTGATCCACTCCGCCGACGAGCGCGCGCTCGTGGACGACCTCGAGCTCGGCGTCGACTTCTTCCGTCACGCGGCGCGCGCCGTGCTGTCCTAGGCCATGCTCGAGCTGGGCTCGCTCGCGGCGGTCGAGGAGGCCCTGCGCGGGGAGGGCTTCTTCGAGGCGGAGGGGGTCGTCGCGGACGTCTATCTCGGCTACGGGCTGTCGGCCGCGCTGCGGCGCACGGACGCTACTGCTCCACCGGAGCCGTGCCCGCGCCTGCCGGCCGCGGCCGTGTCGATCCGCCCCGCCGAACGAGGCCAAATGCTCATGAGCACAGGCTTCGAGGTGGGCGCCTGGACGCGAACATGGAGCGAGGCCGGCTACGCGGCCGCGGTCGAGGCCGTGCGCGCGGCGATCGCGCGCGGGGACGTCTACCAGGTCAACCTCGTCCAGCACCTCTCGGCCCCGTTCGCCGGCGACCCGGCGGGGCTCGCCGTTGCGCTCGCGCCGCTCGCGCCGCTTCGCCCCGAGCCGCTCGTCGGCGACGGCTGGGCGGTCGTCTCCGCCTCGCCGGAGCTCTTCCTCGCCCGGGAGGGCCGGCGGGTCTGGACCCGCCCGATCAAGGGGACCGCGCCGGCAGGCGAGCCGATCGACTCGGCGAAGGACCTGGCCGAGCACGTGATGATCGTCGACCTGGAGCGCAACGACCTCTCGCGTGTCTGCGAGCCCGGCAGCATCCGCTGGCCCGAGCTGGCGGCCCCGTACGGGCTCGCGGGGGTGAGCCACCTCGTCTCGACCGTCGAGGGCACCCTCCGCGAGGATGTCTCGCTCACGGAGCTGCTCGAGGCGACCTTCCCGGGCGGCTCGATCACGGGGGCGCCGAAGATCGCAGCGGTGGACCACATCGCCGCGCTCGAGCCCGTAGGACGCGGCGCCTCGATGGGCGCGCTCGGCCGCATCTGGCCGAACGGCGACCTCGAGCTGGCGCTGACGATCCGCACCTTCGCAGTCGCCGAGGACCGGATCCACCTCTGGGTCGGCGGCGGCATCGTGTGGGACTCCGAGCCGGCGGCCGAGATCGAGGAGTCGTGGGTGAAGGCCCGGCCGCTGCTCCACGCGGTGGGGAGCGAGGTGCTGCAGCCCGCATGAGCCTGCTTGCGCTCGCCGTCTCGGGACGGGGTGTCGTTCCCACCGACGCGCCGGTGCTGCGCGCCGACGACGACGCGCTTCTCCGCGGCCGCGCGGCGTTCGAGACGGTGCGGGTCTACGGCGGCCGACCGTTCCGCCTCGAGGCGCATCTCGACCGGCTCGCCGGCTCGGCCGCGCGCCTCGGGCTCGAGCCCGTCCCGGCCGCGGAGCTGGAGGAGCTGACCGCGCTCGCGCTCGCCGAGGCCGGGCGGGAGGAGGCGGTGCTGCGCCTGTACTGGACCGCGGGCTCGGTCGGCCTTGCCCTCGTGAGCGAGCTGCCGGCCGGGCTCGAGGAGCTGCGGGAGCGGGGGCTGCGCCTGGCCGCGCTCGTCGGCCCGCTCGCCGACGCGCCCTGGCTGCTCGGAGGGGTCAAGTCGACGAGCTACGCGGTCAACATGGCCGCAGTCGACGAGGCGCGCCGCCGCGGCGCCGACGATGCGGTCTTCGTCAGCCCGGAGGGGATCCTGCTCGAAGGGCCGACGACGAACGTCTGGTGGCGGCGCGGCGACATGCTGTACACGCCCTCGCTCGAGCTCGGAATCCTCGCCGGCGTGACCCGGGCCACGCTGCTCGAGCTGGCCGGGCTGCCGGTGGTCGAGGGCGCCTTCCCGCTTGCGGACCTGGCCTCCGCCGACGAGGCGTTCACCTCGTCCTCCGTCCGGGAGGTCGTGCCCGTGGTCTCACTCGACGGCCGCCCGGTCCCGCGCGGTCCGGTTGCCGCGGCCCTCCAGGCGGCGCTCAGGACCGCGGCCCGGGGGTAGGCTTCGAGGATGGACGAGACGGTTCGCCTCGGCGGGATGGCGCTCGGAAACGGCGTGCTCGTGCACGGCCCGACTGCCTGGGCCTGCGCGGTGCGCGAGCCCGACGGGACGCTCAGCGTCGCAGCGGCCCGCAAGAGCTTCCAGGCCTCGGCGGTCAGGCAGCCGCTCCTGCGCGGCCCGGCGCGCCTGCTCGAGTCGCTGCTCGTCCTGCCCGCGGTGCGCCGCGAGCTCCCGGGGGCGGCGCTTCCCTTCGAGCGGCGTGGTGTGCTCGCTGCGATGGCCGCGACCGCCGTCGTGACGCGCTTCGTCCGCACGTCGCGTCTCGGCCCGTTCGCGAAGGAGCTCGCCGCCGGACTGGTCGCCCTCGGGCCTGCCGTGCTGATGCTGCGCGGCGGAGAGCTCGCCGCCTACCACGGTGCCGAGCACGTCGCGATCGGGAGCTACGAGCACGGCGGCCGCGCGACGAAAGAGCATGAGCGCTGCGGCTCCCACCTCGTCGGCCCGATCATCCTCACGAGCGCCGTCGGCAACGCGCTAGCTTCGAAGGCGCCGGAGCGCTGGCGCGGCCCTGCGCGCGCCGTCTCGGCGGTCGCCTCGCTGGGCGCCGCGACCGAGCTGTTTGGCTGGATGGTGCGCAACCCCGACCACCCTGCGTCGCGCGCGCTCGCGTGGCCCGGGCACGAGCTCCAGCACCGGCTCTCCACCACCGAGCCGACCCCGGAGCAGCTCGAGGTCGCCGAGGTCGCGCTCGCCGCCTGCCTGGAGCTGGAACATGGTCACGCGCGTCCACTCTGAGCGGCTGCCGCCGGAGATCTTCGACCTCCCCGTCGAGAAGATGCGGGAGGGCTATTACACAGACGCCTACTTCAACCACACGCGCACCGCCCTGCTCGCCGACGGGCGCCACCCGCGCGTCGTGATGCAGGTCTTCCAGAAGCACGTCTCCGTGCTCGGCGGGATGGACGAGGCGATCGCGATCCTCAAGCTCTGCGCCGAGGACTGGGAGGCGCTCACCGTGCACGCGCTCTACGACGGCGACCGGATCGAGCCGTGGGAGACCGTGATGACGATCGAGGGCGACTACACGACCTTCGGGCACCTCGAGACGGTCTACCTCGGAGTGCTCGCCCGCCGCTCGCTGATCGCCACGAACGTGACGCGCGTGCTCGAGGCCGCGAACGGGAAGCCGATCATCTTCATGCCGGCCCGCCACGACCACCACCGTGTGCAGACCGGCGACGGCTACGCGGCGTACGTCGCGGGCGCCCTCGTCGGCGCGGCGGTCGGCGTCACCTCCGACGCCCAGGCCTCCTGGTGGGGCGGCCGCGGGATCGGCACCGTCCCCCACTCGCTGATCGCCTCCTACGGCGGCAACACCGTGCTTGCCTCGACGAAGTTCGCCGAGTGGGCGCCGCCGGACTTCAACATCGTCGTGCTGGTGGACTTCGAGAACGACTCCGTGCGCACCGCGCTCGAGGTGGCGCGAGCGCTCGGGCCGCGGCTCTGGGGCGTCCGCCTCGACACGTCCGGCCAGCTCGTCGACCGCTCGCTCTGGGAGGAGATGGGCGACTTCGATCCCCGCGGCGTGAACGAGAAGCTCGTCCGCAACGTGCGCGACGCGCTCGACGCCGACGGCTTCGAGCGGGTGAAGATCGTCGCCTCGGGGGGCTTCACCGTCGCCAAGATCGAGGAGTTCGAGCGCAGGGGCGTGCCGGTGGACTCCTACGGCGTCGGCTCCTCCCTGATCCGCGGCGAGAACGACTTCACTGCCGACATCGTGATGACCGACGGGCGCGACACCGCGAAGGTCGGCCGCCGGTTCCGGCCGAACCCGCAGCTCGAGCTCGTGACGTGATCCTCTGGGACGTCGACACCCAGGTCGACTTCATGCTCCCCGAGGGGAAGCTCTACGTCCCCGGGGCGGAGGAGACGATTCCGGCGATGGCGCGGCTCGTCGCGGCGGCGCGCGAGGCGGGCATCGTTCATGTGGCCTCCGCGGACGATCACGAGCTGACCGACCCGGAGCTCTCCGAGTCGCCCGACTTCGCGACGACGTACCCGCCCCACTGCCTGCGTGGCACGCGGGGCGCGCGGAAGATCGCCGAGACCGAGCAGGCCGACCCGGTGCCGCTGGCGCTCGACGCCGTGCCCGGGAAGTGGCTGCGCGGCCGCGAGTTCCTGCTGCTCAAGAAGCACTTCGACGTCTTCACGAACCCGAACACCGACCCGCTGCTCGAGGCGCTCTCTCCGGACGAGGTCGTCGTCTTCGGGGTTGCGACCGACGTCTGCGACGACGCGGCGATCCGCGGCATGCGCGCGCGGGGCTACGAGGTCGGCTTCGTCGAGGACGCCGCGCGCGGGCTCGACGAGGCGCGCACCGCCGCCTGCACGGCCGCCTGGCGCGAGGCCGGCGTCCGCTTCACCACGACGGACGAGGTGCTCGCCCGGCTCTGAGAGCCGGGCGAGCACACGTCGCTTCTTAGGCGAGAGCCTTCGCCTTCAGGTCGTCGAACTCGGCCTGCGTGATCGTGCCGGCGTCGAGCAGCGACTTCGCCTTCGCGATCTGCTCGGCAGGGTCGCTCGAGGCCGCGACGGACTTCACGTAGTCGTCCATCTGCGCCTGCTGCGCCTGCATCTGCTTCACGTTGCGGTCCGCCATCCCCTGGTGCTCGGCGATGAGGTAGATCAGGACGCCGAGGTACGGGGCGACGATGATGAAGATGATCCACGCCGCCTTCGCCCACCCGGAGGTGTCGTGGCGGCGGAAGATGTCCGCGAAGACCGTGATCAGGAGCCAGATCCAGATCACGAACGCGAAGAAGATGAGCATGTACCAGAACGCGGTCAAGACCGGCGTACTACTCGCTAGCAAACTCCCAAGCACTGTGCCTCCCTGTTTCGTCTCGTATCTGTCGAACCAACGCTACCACGCTCCGGCGCCTGTTTCTAAGGCTTTGGCGCGTTCGTGCCGATGTCCCAGCCCATGGTCGCCTCCCTCGGAGAGACACTGCACCAGATCGGCCAGAGCGCCCTGACCTGGCTGCCGATCATCTTCTTCGGGCTGATCGTCTTTCTGCTCTGGCGCACCGTGGCGCTGATGCCTCGGATCAAGCCGAAGCACATCGATACGAACTCCAGCTCCTCGGTGACGTGGTCGGACGTCGCGGGCGCCCAGGAGGCCAAGGCGGAGCTCGCCGAGGTGGTGGACTTCCTCCGGAATCCGGAGCGCTTCCAGCGGCTCGGCGCGCGGGTGCCGAAGGGGATTCTCCTCTACGGCCCGCCCGGGACCGGCAAGACCCTGCTCGCAAAGGCGGTCGCGAACGAGTCGGGCGCTGCCTTCTACTCGCAGTCGGCCTCCGCGTTCGTCGAGATGTTCGCGGGTCTCGGCGCCTCGCGCATCCGCAAGCTCTTCAACGAGGCGCGCAAGCACGCGCCCTCGATCGTCTTCATCGACGAGCTCGACGCGGTCGGCGCCGCGCGCACCGGCCACGGCTTCAACCGCGAGCAGGACCAGACGCTCAACCAGCTCCTCGTCGAGCTCGACGGCTTCAGCCCCACCGACCAGGTGGTGGTGATGGGGGCCTCGAACCGTCTCCAGGACCTCGATCCGGCGCTCCTGCGCCCGGGCCGGTTCGACCGGCAGATGCTCGTCGCGCCGCCCGACCTCGCCGGCCGCGAGGAGATCCTCAAGGTGCACACCCGCGGCAAGCCGCTCGCCGCCGACGTCGATCTCGCGCTGATCGCCCGGCAGACGTCGGGGCTCACCGGCGCCGACCTCGCCAACCTCGCGAACGAGGCGGCGATCTTCGCCGGTCGTGAAGAGCTCCAGTACATCCGCCAGGCCGACTTCGACGCGGCGATGGAGCGCGTCGTCGCCGGGCTCCAGCAGCGGCGCGTCGTGACCGAGAAGGAGAAGCGGATCCTCGCCTACCACGAGGGCGGCCACGCCCTGATGGCGCACCTGATGGGCGATGCGCTCCCCGTGCAGAAGGTGACGATCGTCTCCCGCGGCACCGCGCTCGGCTACACGCTCAACCTTCCCTCGGAGGACCGCTACCTGCACACGAAGGAAGAGCTGGTCGACATGATGAAGATCTACCTCGCGGGGCGGGCCGCGGAGCAGGTCGTGTTCGGACGCGTCACGAACGGCGCCGCGAACGACCTCGAGAAGGCGACCGAGCTGGCCCGCGCGATGGTGTTCGAGTTCGGCATGTCCGACGTCGCAGGCTCCCGGACGATGCGCGCCGACAACTACGCGCTCTCGGAGGAGACCAAGCGCCTGCGCGACAACGAGCAGGCCCTGCTCACCGACGGCGCCTATGCCGAGGCCGTGCGCCTGATCGAGAAGCACCGAGCGGGTCTCGACCGCCTCGCCGCCGCGCTGCTCGAGAAGGAGACGCTCGTGCGCGAAGAGGTGCTCTCCCTGCTCGGGGACACCGAGCCGGAGTCGCACGCCTCCGAGACGGTCGGCACGATCCGGGCGCTGCCTGCGGACTGACTTCGGCTAGAACACCAGCGTGGAGGCGCGCTTCTGCGACGAGTGGGCGCACGGCTTCGGCTGGATCGCCGCCGCGCCCGGCTACATGCAGCGCGCCTCGCACGCGCTCGAGGCGGGCGGCCGCGTCTGGGTCGTCGACCCGGTGGACTTCGAGGGGCTGGACGACCGGCTCCGTCGGCTCGGCGAGCCGGCGGAAGTGCTGCAGCTGTTCTCGCGGCACGGCCGCGACTGCGCGGCGGTCGCCGACCGGCTCGGCGTCCGTCTCCTCGCGCTTCCCGCGGCCGTGCCGGGCTCGCCCTTCGAGACGATCAGGCTCTCGGCCGGCGAGGTGGCGCTCTGGTGGCCCGAGCAGCGCGTTCTCGTCTGCGCCGAGGCGGTCGGGACGACGCGTTACTACCGCGCCGGCTCGGAGCCGGTCGGGGTCCACCCGCTGCAGCGCCTGCGCCCGCCGGCCCCGCTGCTGATGCTCGAGCCGCTGCACGTCCTCGTCGGCCACGGCGAGGGGCTGCACGGATCGGATACCCCGGCCGCGCTCCAGCAGGCGATCCGTCACGCGCGCCGGCGGGCGGCGCTCCTCCCCCTCAACCTGCTGCCGGGTCGCTAGTGGTCTGACCGGC